>Ga0209631_10000809_pt1 | contig 41867 bp, 24 predicted proteins | sample COG_08_FD_184752 | JGI IMG/M metagenome (GOLD analysis project Ga0209631, IMG submission 184752) | Pelagic Microbial community sample from North Sea - COGITO 998_met_08 (SPAdes) (version 2) | ecosystem: Environmental > Aquatic > Marine > Neritic zone/Coastal water | place: Helgoland, sampling... | reverse complement strand
AAATCGACGAAAAACAACGACACCATTCAGCGTCGCTTCTGATTCATCTTCTTCGTCTTCTTCTTCTTCTTCGGGAGGAGAAGAGACGAAGTATTCTCTCCGCGACGAGAAAGAGACGAAGGAGAGGACGATTTCGGCGGCGACGACGAAAAATATGAAAACCGGGGTGTTAAACCGAGTCCCGAACGTGGCGCAATCGAAGGATATTCTCTTGAGCGGTTTGAAACGCTCGTCGAGAATTACGCACACGTCTGGGTTACGCGTGCCTTTGTTAAAGGAGAGAAACAAGTCGGCGAAACAACTGGACGGGTTAACGACCGCGCTGTGTAAACCTTTAGGGGAGTACGTGAAAGGATTTCCGAAAATTGATCGGTTGCATCCGTTTGAGAAAGCGTTGTTAGAGTTAACGGTGGATCCGGAGACGTACGCGAAGACGATCAGCGAGGTGGACCAGGCGAGGAAATCGATGTTGACGATGGGGAAAGAGTACTCGTCGAGGGCGAAGAACGGCAAGACGGAAAAAGAGACGAAAGCGGTCAGGGAAGAAGGCTTTAAAAATATGGAGGCAAGGTTCGTAAAGTCGCAAGCAAAGTTTGAAAAGTTGAAGGAGATGGCGAAAAAGTTGAGACGATTGCCGGTGGCGGAGTTGGAGACGCCGACGGTGGCTATGGTCGGGGCTCCAAACGTAGGGAAATCGAGTCTCGTGAGGAGTGTCTCGAGCGGAGTGCCCGAGGTGAACAATTATCCGTTCACGACGAGAGGGGTAATCATGGGACATTTTTTCATCGAAGACAGACGGCACGTGGTGACGGATACTCCCGGGTTGATTTTTCGAGTGGACGAAGAGCGAAACAAGATTGAACGATTAGCCATCGCGACTTTAGAACATTTACCGGTGTGCGCGGTGTTCGTGACCGATTTGAGTGGGTTGAGCGGAACGAGCGTGGAAGACCAATTGGCGTTGCGAGAGGAATTACGCGAAAGGTTTGCGAGCCGACGACCGTGGTTGGACGTTTTGAGCAAGTGTGAGTTAGTCCCCGCTTTAGGCGGGAAATTGGACGAGAGTTTAGAGAGCACGTGGACGGAGAAGGATGCGAAAAGTACCGAGGCAGCGGCAAAGATGTTGAAAGAAAGCGGGGCGATGGTGACGTCCGTAGTCGATGGGGTTGGTATCTCCGAGTTGAAAGCAGTTTTAGAGGACGAGCAGTTATACGATTCGATTTTGGAGTTGAAGAGGAGTAGATTTCGTAGCGATAACGAGGACGACGACGAGGAGCAACGATAAATAACACCACGCGCGCATAGAAAATAAAATGTACCAAAACGAGATGAATTGTAATAGATTGCGTGTTGTAATGTATAGTATCTGATATGTGTTGTACTGTAGCTATATGGACAATATTTTTGACTCTTTATGTTTGTTTGTACAGTGTGAGTTTGATTTTACTTTCTCTCTCCCTCTCTCTTCTTCTTCTTCTTCTTCTCGTTAACTTTTGGTGAAGCCTCCTTCCAATCCGTTTCTCGGTTGATATTCCGCTTCTTGTAAAGACGATAGAGACGTACTTCCTTCGCGACCTAATGGGAGATTCACCATCGAACCAGCTTTGTTTGGGCTATTCGCGAATCGTTCGAAATCGATCGAGCTTCTTCGCGTTCTTGGTTTCGATTCTTGTTGTTTCTGCGACGCAAACTGATGGAACTCGTCCACCGAACGCGCTCGCGAAAGACTTCTTTCCGGAGGTTCTTGCGAGACCTCGTCGCCGACGTCGTTAAATTGCAAAAGCTCGATTAAACCTTTACCATCGTGCATGTTGTTGACTAAACCGATGAGCAATTCCGCGATTTGGTCCGAGTCGTCCACAAAGTAATGCGCCGGTGAACGCTTGCGTCCAACCGTACACGTGAATACCGAGCCGAAATGAACGTCCGCTTTTTTCTTTTTTGTCTCGACGACAGAACCGAGAGATTCCGCGAACGATTCGTTCGGGTGCAAATACGACGGACCTTGACCTCCTAATTCGCCGGTTTTCTCCGCCGATGAGCCTTGCACTCCCGAGACACCTCGGAATGAGGATTGGCGTCTCGGCGCCGAGCGCTCGGGGAGTTTCATCGGCGTCACGACGAGCGGATTGTTCTCGCTATCTACGGTTTCGTAGGTTGGTGGCGTTTCGCGCCCAGACGCATCGTCTCTGAAATCACCGTTGCCGTTGATGTTCACTTGTTTGAACGAATCCGCAAGTCCCGACGATAATTCCGTCGGCGAGTAGCCGTTCTTGGTGTTCCCTTGTTTATCCACGGGAGAGCCGCCTCGCGAGGATTCCGCGGATACGTCGTGATCACCCGTGTGCGAATCCAAATACGTGAAAATATCTTCATCGCGGCCGAGAAAATGGCCAGCGCAAAAGGCAAAGTCGATTTCTTTCTGACCGCCTTTACCGTCTCTAGCAATCATCTGTACAATCTTATCGACAGCGACGCCTTTGGAAAGTCCAACCGGTCTCGCTTCCACCGATTTCATGCCTTGAATAATATCAACGTTCGCGTTTGATATCGGCCCAGTCCATAAATGCTGGAGCAAATCACGCGCTTGTTGTCGCCCGAAATCGGGATCGGAATACTTATACGACCACACCAAAGAAGTTTCGCGAATTTCCACGTAACTCCTCGGCGTGCGTTCGCAAAAGTATTCGAAAACGACTTGAACAGATTCGAGCCAATCAAGTTGCGACATTTCGACGAGCGTATGCCATTTCGGAGGTAATTTCGGGACTTTAAAGACGTCTTTCTTTTCTTCTCTGTGGTCTTCGTCGTCCTGATCGTCGTCGTCGCCGTTATTGTCCTCGTTCTCGTCGTCGTTCGTGATTAACGGCGGGCGAATGAAGCACCCGTTTTCGGCGACGATCCAAACTTTCGGTAAAACGGCAAACTTCTTCGCCAACTTGTGTCTTTCTGAACCAGAAAAGATGCACACGGTCGTATTTGGGTCGTCGCACAATCTTGCGATGCACTCTTGCGAAACGCTGTGTAACGGCGATACATCGCCAGTTTTCGGTTTGATGATTTTGTTTACGTTTCGGCTTTTTATACGATCGGCTTGAGAACGCGAATCTTTCTTTGTCAGCGTCGCGTTAAATCCCAAAATAACCAATCGTTGTCTCGATTCAGTGAATGGACCAATCAAATCACTCGCGCGTAACCGCGGCGGAATTCGTAATCTTCTCAACTCAGCTTCTACGTGCGTATCATTCAATTCGGCGATGAACGTATCCGCCCACGCTTGCGACGTGTGCACCTCAACATGCGAAAAGTTAAACTTGTGTCGCTCCCTTCGTTCTGTTTCCGGCATCGTCAAGGCGTCGTCGATAGCTTGCGCGACTTCTGTCACGTTCCACGGGTTCACTAAAATCGATCCAGCGCCCAAAGATTGCGCCGCGCCGGCAAATTCTGACAATATCAAAACGCCCGCGTTTTGACTTTGGCACGAGACGTACTCGTACGAGACTAAATTCATCCCGTCACGCAACGACGTCACTAAACAACAATCAGTCACCGCATACAACGCGGTCAATTCTGCAAAAGATAAAGAGCAGTCCAAGTGTTGAATTGGAACCGACCCTAACGTCCCAAACCTCCCGTTAATTCTACCGACGATTTCGTGCACTTGCGACGTCAACTTTTGGTACTCTGGAACGTCCGATCGCGTCGGGACGGCAATTTGTACCAAAACAACTTGGTCTCGCCACTCCGGGTGTTCGTTTAGAAATTTTTCGTATCCCAACAGTTTCTGCGGAATCCCTTTGATCATATCCAAACGATCGACGCCCAACATAACCTTCCGTCCTTTAAACCTCGCCTTCAACTCCAAGATGTGATCTTGCACCACTTTCGTCGCCAACGCGTCGTGGAAACGCGTCGGGTCGATCCCAATCGGGAACGCCGCCACTCTCGTGAAATTTCCTCCGTCTTCCACGCCATCCGGTCTCCCTTCGAATGCTAGAATTCTCGAACACGAGGACACGAAATGCCTGGCGTAATCGTACGTGTGAAACCCGACCAAATCTGCCTTCAGAACCGAAATGAGCAACTCTTCTCTCATCGGTAACGTCCTATATATCTCCGAACTCGGAAACGGTGTGTGTAAAAACCATCCAATCTTCATCTTATCGTCGTTTTTCCTCAACATCTGCGGTAACAACATCAAGTGATAATCGTGGCACCAAACGATATCCCCGGGTACGAACACGCTCATAATCGCCTCCTCGAACAACTGATTCGCGGAAATATACGCCAACCATTGACTGGCCATATCTTTCGTCGAACTCAGTTTCGGTTCAAACGTCAACGGAACGTAATTAAACAGCGGCCACAAAATGTTATTGCAATACCCGTTGTAATACAACTCGACTTGGTTCCGGGTCAACCAAATTGGCAGACATCTCTTCTCCAACAACGTCTCCGTCAACGCGTCTCTTTCCGGCCCTTCGTCGATGAACACCCCGGGCCACCCGACCCACAACATACCGTAACTCTTCCCCACCCCTAACAAAGCGCTCACTAACCCTCCACTAGAAATCGTCAACCCCCACTTCCCGTCTTCGCCTTTCTTCACGCTCACGGGAAGTCGATTCGCCGCGATAATCAATCGTCCAGTAGACGCTTGCGCCGCCTGTGCAATCTTATCCTGCACATCCACACCAACTACCGACGGTTGATTCTCCCCCTCGGACGTGCTCTTCTGATCCAAATCCTCGCGCGCCCCGGAGACTTCCGATTTCATATCGTCGTCCAAAATCGAAAACGACCGATTCCTTCGCATTTGTTCTCGTTCGCGAATTAATCGATCCACCCGGGTCGTGTCTTCCAATCGCGCTAAATCCGTCGCCGACGACGACTCGCGCGCCTCCTTCGTTTTCCCACCAGGGGGAGGTCCTCGCGATTTCGGCCGCTGCGGTTGTTGCACCTGAGACGACGACGACAAACCACCACCACCCCCTGCTTCCTTCATTATCTCGTCCTCGAACGACGACGACAAACCTTGATGATGATGATGATGATGATGAGGTTGATGCTCCCGTCGTCTCGGCGACAACGACGTCGAGCCGCCCGTCGTCTTTTCGCGCTCGGCGTCCGACGAGCGCCGTTTTTCTTTCAACACCTCCTCGTCCTCGATGATCATCGCCGACTCCATTTTGAGTGGTAATACACGACGACTTCTCTCGAGAGCGTGTGTGGCAAAAGCGTGGTGATTTAAAGCGACGAAAACGAGAGAAGGATACAAATTCCTTTTATTAGACTCCCAAAAGACGCTTTTTCAACGAACATGACAAACAAGTGTATTTCTTACGACTCTGTGTAATAGTCGGCATCTCACTCCTCCCACCGGCGCTTCAAAAAAAAAATACACGAGGAGAAATTAGTATACCAGTAGAAAGGATCAGTATCTTAATACTATTAAAACAGACGGCGTAAGAGTACAACATAATAAATATTTAATGCGTGGCATCTTGCAACAACCTCTTGGCGTTCTCCAAGCCTTGTTCGTTGCCGATGCCTAACATGTCCGCGATTTCTTCCAAGCGGATTTCGGTTTCGATGGCGTCGAACGCGATGGTTTGGCGACCGTCTTTATCGTCTTCTTCCTTGCGGACGCGGACGTGAGTTTCGCCAAACGCGGCGACTTGAGGGAGATGGGTGACGCATAAGACTTGTTGGGAACCGTCGAGGGCGAGTTTTTTGAGCGCGGCGCCAATTTTGGTGCCGACGCGCCCGCCGACGCCGGTGTCGACTTCGTCAAAGACGGAGATGGTTGGAGATTCGGATGTTTCGTTCTTGCGGACGTTTCGCTCGCCCATGGCGGGAGCCATTTTCATGGCGAGCATCAATCTCGCTTTCTCGCCGCCGCTGGCTATGGAACTCATCGGACGTAACGGTTCCGAGGCACCTGGGGCTAAGAGGAACGTCGCGCGATCGAGACCGCGGGGACGGACCACGTAAGCCGCGGTTTCGTCTTCGCCGATTTCCCCACATCCCGGGACTTGTAACTCGTTCGCTTTTAAAATCGACGTTTTTTCCAAATCAATTATTTCGTCTCCGGAATCCGTCGATTCTATGTGGCTAACGTTATCCTCGGATTCTTCATCGTCCTCATCATCGCCGCGTTCTCCTCGCCAGGAGGACGAAGAAGGCGTCCAAGACAACGTGACGTCGAATCGACTGGCTTGCATTTCCAAAGATTCCATCGCAGCCGTAACGTTTGTGCGTAAACTCGAACCGGCGTCGCGTCTCGCAACGGCTAAATCTAAAGCTAAGCTAGCCGCTTTCGCTCTCGCCGAACGTAATTTTTCTTCGTTTTCTTCTTTTTCGTCCTCGGAAGTGGCCGCGGCGTCCAACTTGTCTCGCAATTCATCCGCAATCTCACACATTGAGGTGGCCGTGCGAATGCCTTTACCCATCATTTTGCCGAGCTTGTCGAGATCGCGCAGTCGTTCTTGAATTTCTTCTCTTCGCTCCGGTCGCGAATTTAAGGATTCCATGTATCTTTGTAACATGTCTTCGGCTCTGTCCGTGGCGTTTTCCGCCTCGTGGAGTAACTCAATCGCCTCGGACAACGCCTCAATATCCTCACTATTTTCATCCTTGCCCTCCTCCTCCTCCCCACCGGCTTCTTCGCCGTTGTCGTCGTTCTCGCCAACGGGCTTTTTTTGGTCGGCTCTCCTTTCCGCCTGAGAGAGCACGCTTCTCGATTCGTACAGCGCTTCCTTCAAGGACGCTTTGGATCCAGACTCGTGGTTCGATAACGAATTCAACGCCGACGCGCACGTCTCCCAGTTCGATCTCTGACTTTCCATCTGTCTCAATTCGAGCTTTAACTTTGCATCTTCGCCCGGAACCGGATCGACTTTGTAAAACGCGTCCAAAATCGCCTCGATTTCCTCCTTCTCCTCCTCGGTTAACTCGACGTTCGCCTCGACTAATTTGGTAGCTATTCGAACATTTTGCATGGCAATTTCAAACGCATCTCCGTATTGCTTCACGTTCGCCCAACTATCGAGTTCATCCAACTGCGCTCTTTCATTTGCTAACGCTAAACTCGCGTTTTGGCCGTTGAAATCAATCAAAATGTTTCCGATTTGACGCAACACTTTCACCGGAATCGCCTTGTTTTGAATCTTGCACAACGATCGCAACCTGTTATTCGCGGTGCTTTGTAACTCGCGATACAAGTCCACCGTTTGCGCGCCTTCTCGGTTCAACAAAGATTCGACATCCATCCCGTTCTCTAACAAACACCGACGAAGTTTCCGCACCGTATCTTCCGCGCAGTAAAACGTCGCGGCTATTTTCGCCGTCTTCGCCGGGACTCGAATCGAATCTTCTCGGCCAGCCGCGCCGGTAATTTGATCGATCGCGGATAACAAAACCGATTTCCCAGACCCTGACTTACCGGTAATGACGTTCAATCCCGGCGAAAAATGGATGGTCTGTTGCGAGACCAACGCGAAGTCTTTCAAATGCAGTCTTTGCAAGTGCGTTTGTTCTCGAGCTTCTTGGGAAAGAATAATTTTCTTCGGATTAGTCGTCTTATTTGCTTTGCTCGCATACGTTCTTCTCCCTCTCCGCAGAGCAGAGGGAGAAGGAGAAGACGAAGACGACGAGAAAAGGGCAGAGGAGGAAGGGGAGGTTGTCTTTCGGCCGTTAAAGAAGCCATTAACCGGATATCGCATCTGCATCATTTTTAAATTCGCTCCTCCTTTTTTTCGAAGAAGAAGCATGCACACAACGGCGAATCTCTCTTTATTTATATATAAATAAGAGGAAGAAAAGAAGGCAAAAACCGTTACTTCAGTAATAAAAGACCGCAAAACTCTGATCTCTCTCTCTCTCTCTCTCTCTCTCTCTTTTGTTGCGTTCGGGTGCTCGCGTCTCTGCTCTTCTGGAGCTTTTTTTTTGAATTTTTCTTTTCCTTTTGGAATTGTTTAGGGTTTACAACCCTAGCGACTCCTGCAAGGAAAGGAGGGAGAAGAAAAAGGAGGAGGAAAGCATCACGAGAGAGAGAGCATCAGAGCGTCAGAGAGGCAGAGAGCGTTTCTAATACCGAAGAAGACGAAGAAGAAGTGGTGGTGGTGAAAGTGGTGGTGGTAAAACGTGTGCCCCCAAACCCTCTGTTTGTCCCCGTAAGAAGATACAAACGCGACGAATTGGAAAAATGATGCCGCGCTCTGAAGCGGAAGAATCCAACGCACAAAACAACAAGCACGGGGTGAACAGGAACAACAACAACAACAACAACAACGCGATCAGAACGACTGGGTTTTTAAACACGCCGCACGAAGGAACGAAACTGGAATTCGCGCGTGGCGAGCAACAGCGAGGACGAGACGTTCTTCTCGCCAGACTTGGTTTTGCCACGCCTCTGTTCTTTACCGCGACGTTACTTTCGTTCGTTTTGTATTGGGGAGCGTTGTTGTTCCCACCGTTCGCGGTGTTTTTTATATGCGCGTTCATCTCCTACGGGTGGTTTAAAGGGATTTTGTATTCGTTTTCGGCGCTGTTTATTGGAGTACCGCGGGCACACTTGTATAAAACCGCGGATTGGAAGCAATTAGGGAACGATAGTCGGAAGAAGAGTCCGTTGTTGGAACGAACGTTGGGCGTTTCCGAGGAGGACGGGAAGCCGTTGGGGATGGCGCATCCGAGTTCCCTCGGGAGCGTGAAGGAAGATTACGACACGAGCGCGACGATTAGCAAACAGAGACGGAATATGGATATTCCGACGTGGACGTCGAAGCTAGATAACAAGGAGAAGAGGACTTTGGCAGAGAAGTTCAACGATTTGAGGCACGTCGTCATCGTCCCGACGTACAGGGAACCGTTGAATGTGTTGAGAAAGACGTTGAACACGCTAGTTGCGCAAACCTGCGCAAAGGATAAAGTTATCGTTGTTATAGCCACGGAAAAGAACGATAAAGAAGCCATAGAGAAAGTAGAGGCGTTAATTGAGGAGTACAGTAAGAATTTGTTGGGCTTATTTTACACCGTGCACGAAAAAATATCCCCGGCGGAGACGGATGGAAAGTCCAGTAACGTGGCCTGGTGCGCGAGATGCGTGCAACACACGATCTTGGAAAAATGGAACTACGTTCCAGAACAGATTCTCGTGACTGTTTGTGATGCGGATACGTACTTTGACGAACAGTTTTGCGAGTGTTTGAGTTACACGCACGCGCAGAACATGGAGCCGTATAATTGCACGTATCAATCCGCCGAGAATGAGTTTCCGAATATATGGATGGTTCCGACTTTAGTAAGAGTGAAGGCGGTGGTGGATTCAATCAACATGTTAGGGATGCTGTCCTCTAAATACGCGGTGCCTTACCCGTACGTGTGTTACTCGCAATCGTTGAGGACGATTATGGACGTCAACGGGTGGGACGTAGACGTTGTTCCGGATGATTTCCATCACTTTATGAAATGTTTCTTCAAGAAGGACGGTCATTTCCGACTGGTGCCTATATTCATGCTCACCGGAAATAACGCGCAAGAACATACGAATTGGTTTAGCGCCATGCGATCTCGATATCGTCGCGCCAAACGCGACGCCTGGGGCGCGATTGATTTATCGTACATCTTATCGCAATGGTACCAAAAAAGAAACGTGTTGGACAAACACGGCGCATTCATGCTCTTCGTCGACGTCATTGAACACCACGTTTCTTGGTCGTCGTATTTTTTAACCGTTATGCTCGGGGGGATGATGTCGGCTTGGTTAAATCCAGAGCTGGAGACATATCCGTTTGGGATCGGTATTCGCGCGATGGCGTTAATTGCGTTTGGTCCGATTTTGTTTGCCACGTGGGCCTATATAGTCTGCGACTTTTACGTCCGAATGTTTCTCGTGCAAGATCGAAAGTATTTTGAGGCGAACTCGGCGCCATTGTGGTGGCAAATTACCAGTCAAGTCCAATGGTTGCTCATGCCTTTGGCCGATTTTATCTTTGCCGCGGTGGCGGCGTTGGACGCGCAGTTGCACATGGCGTTGTGGCCAAAAATGAGCGGATACCGCGTCTCGAAAACCGTCGATAGAAGTAACTTGGAGTATAAAATCGCACAGAGACACATCATGCCGAATGGAACGTGGCGAAATGAGCCGTTTTTGAACAATGCGAATATCAATACGAACGGAGGCGGAAGTGCCATGAAATCGAGTTCGAGTAATGGATTGTACCACGCGATTGAAAGCGACGGGTCAGATGCGCGAAGTGAAAGAGAAAGAAACCACGGTCGTGGTTTGTAGAATACTGTGTATTATATTAGTTGTAGTCTACTAATAGCTCGTTGGTATCATTGGTACCCGTTGATGAAACAGTTCCTCAAACGATAAGTTCTCTCGATTTCTCGACGTTCGTTTTTGCATACTCGTACATCGGTGTGGAGCCTACCGAGACGTTTCCGGAAAGCGTCGCGAACGTTGGAAGTACGAACGTTTCCGCGAAAAAAACTTGATTTTTCCAATCAACGTGACCGTCCTTCACACCAACCTGCCGTTTCGTATTTCTCCTTTGCTCATCCATAGCCGCGTGAACCCACTTCAAATGTACTTCTCGCGGACGAGCAAAGTGCGCCAAATCTGCCGATTTGAGCACGATCTGAGCAGCGTTTTCAGCCGTATTCTTCTTCAAATTTTCCTCGTGTTTCGATAAATCCGTGCTCAGAATACTCGTCGCCACGACATCTTCGACGAATGCGATTTGAGAAGTCGTTAAACCATCGTCGCTCTGCAACGCGCCTGACCTTCGCAACAACTCCAAAGTGACTTCGCACGAAACCATTTCCGAGAGCGATTGGCCGTTATACCGTCGCTTAATATCTACGCGATCTTTCGCCAACGTCGCGTTATCGCACCCCGGGTGATAACAATCGTGCCCGATTGCTGCGACGAGCAACGAAAACACCGAGAGCGGATCCATGACCGTCTCCTCGGTAATCACGTCCGTCAAAATCGCAAATGTCGCGTGCACGACTTCACAACCGTGCGCGACGTTGTGATACGGCAACGCATCGACACCCACGTACCCATGCTCGATGCTTTGCGCGAATTCGAACAACTTCTCGCGATTGATTAAAGCGAATATTTCCTTCACGTCCTCTCGTTTCCTCTCGCCAACGCCTCCGTTCGCGAAGACATCGAACGCGGCCATAAACAATCGAGCCAAAGGGAACTCTTTATCTTTCGAAGACGCGTACGTAAAAGCATCGAAAGACCAATTCCTGAGCTCTTTCAACTCCTCCTCGAGCGATTCTTTTGAAACATTTTTGTTTGTGTCAACGCGCTTTTTTTTCTTCTCATTTATGATCTCATCCACGAACGAAAGAGACGAAGAAGTGTTCCCGTTCAAACGTTCTTCGACGTTCTTCTTCTCCTCTTCCTTTGCATTCGAAAAGGAGAGTGGAATTTTCTTCTTCGCCTTCTCCAGGGCGTTCACGATCGCGCACAGCACGCACATTATTATTCTGTTGTTAGTTATTTTTGTTGTGTGTGTGTGTTAAAATAAGCGTTTCGTCGATTAATAAAAGAAAGAGTGTCGGGAAATTTTTCAAACTTGGTGGTTATCGTGACAAAAACACATCACATCATGATGAGCGCGACGACGAGGAGGCGATCGACGAACAACATCAAAAAAAAGCTGCTCTGCTTCGCATTCCTCGTGGTGTTTTTCACGTTTTTAGCGAAACTGTCCCGATCGCACGACCATCGCGGGTTGGCGGCGGCGCAATTTCGAGCAGCCGAGGAAGAAGTGCAAGAAAGGATTACGGGTGGTAAAGATACGAAGGAATTGAAGAAAACTTTTAATAATAACGACGAGGGAGTAGCAGTAGAAGAAGGTAAAGAAGAACAAGGAAAGAGACCACGGATAGAGGACGGAGATAAAATCGGTGGTAAATGCGGTCTGCCGTACGATTTGCACTCCGAATACGCCGGTGCAGTGGTTGGAAAATGGGGGGAGAATAATATCTTGAATTCCGCGGACGAATGTTGTCGAGCGTGCGAGGCGACCGAGGGGTGCAACGCGTTCGTGTTTTGCGGCGATAGGTCGAACGGATGTTCTGGACGGAAGTTTGGCGAGTGTTGGATGAAAAAACAAGAGCCAAACGGCGCTATGCGCGTGAAGATGTCGGAAGGAATGGACGTGCGATGGACGTCTGGAGCGTTGTATACCAACGAAGAGTTCTTCTCCGCGCAAGGCGAGAAGAGGAAAGAAGAGGAGGTGAGGAGGAAACAAAGGATGAAAGCAGGGAACGTGAAGGCGTTCTTTGATGTTTCTATTGGTAGTACCGTTCGCGGTCGCATAGAATTTATATTGTACGCCGAAGACTGTCCAAATCACGTCGACGCGTTTCGAGCGCTTCTCAAAAATCAAGGCCTAAATGACGACGGCTATAAAGGATCCCATTTCTATAGGATTCTCGATAAATTTATAGATCAAACTGGCCCTGTAAAATCAAAAGGCGTGGAAAGGTTCGACGACGACGACTACGGGTTACATAGCTTAAAACACGATCGATTCGGACTCCTCTCGAGTGCCAACTCAGGTCCAAATACCAACACGGGCCACTTTTCAATAGTCGTCGCGCCGGCGCCACATTTGGATACGCACTACACGATTTTTGGGGAAGTCGTATCTGGTGAAGACATCGTTTGGGCCATCAACGCCTTGGACAAAACGAAACCGCAACCGGGCGTGAAAGCTATGATTGAGAACTGCGGCGAGTTGTAAAATATACGCTGTTGTACCGCTATGTAATATACAAACGTCTCTGCTACGGAGATAACGAATCAAACTATGTGTGTTGTTGTATGAGCTACTACCTAACTTGTTGTATCTAAAATATCACTTTCATTTACTCGGAACGCAAAACCTCTCCGGAGGAAACCATCGCTGCCCCAGCGTCACGTACACCTTCTTATAATCCGGTTTCCGGAACAAATTCCCCCGCTCTAAATTTCTCTTCTTCTTCCCTTCGTAATTCGCGGTGTCCACTTTCAACACCTCAATCCCGTGCACGTCCGTCAAAAACGTCTTAATCTCTGTCTTTGTCACGTTCGGTGTGGTTATAAACGTCGCGACTTCGATGCCTCGCATCCTCGCTTCCTCGGTCGGGGCGACCAAGCGCAAATGGAGATTCGGGAAATGAATCTCTCGTTTCTTCGGGTCGGGATTCGGTAACGTCGGCATGCCTTTCCCTCCTCCTTTCTTCCCCAAAAGATTCATCATCTGCGCGCGTTTCGCCAAAGCCCACCATCTGCGGCGATCCGACGCCAGCTTTGTCGCTTTGGATGAAGACATTACGTGCTCTTTTGTGTGTGTGTCTGTCCCTCTCGTTTGTGTTGTCACTCCGCTCTCTTTTCTCTCTTCTTTTTTCCCAAAATTCATCAGTTTTTCTCTCGAGAGACAAAAAAACGCAAGACCCAAAAACTGGGACCAAAATCCCACGTTACGCGTCATTAAGTTTACGCGAGTAGATACTTATTAAACCATGGTCCGAATTTCTGTGCTCAACGACACGTTAAAGGTAGGCGATTACGAATGCACTTCGTGCGAATTACACGCGACGAGGCGAAGGAAATGGTCGCGTCGTCGTCGCGGTGCCTCGCGCGTTCGTTTCGGCGAACGTTGATTTTTTTTTTGTTTTCTCTCCTCCTTTTGCTCTCTTTTGCGCTCTCTGCGGAACCGAGAGAGGGGGGCGGAGGGGGCTTTCTCGAGACGTTTTCAACGCCTTCGACGAACGACGACTGCGACGCGACGACTGACTTCAGAGAAGACGTCAGCGTCAAAGGTTGGCTCTCAAAGTCCACTCGTCGCCTTCCTCGAGAGAAGTCCTTTTGAACGCGCATCAAAGTGTCGATGTGTCGTCTCTCTCGCGAGTAAATTTTGTACTCACACAACCGCTCTCTTTTTCTTTATCATCATCACTACGCAGGCGATGTACAACGCCGAAAAGCGTGGAAAGCGTCAGGTATTAGTCCGCCCGGTGTCCAAGGTGGTCATTAAATTCTTACAAGTCATGCAAAAGCACGGTACGTACTTACTTTTAGTCATGTTCTTTTTGTTTTCGGGGAGGACGTCGGACCCTAATGGAATTTTTCCCGGATCTCTCGCCCGAGCTTTTCGTTGGTGTTCTTTTCAACGCTCTCTCTTTCTTATCGCCGACGGCGAGAAGAGGAACGAAGGAAGAGATGGTGTGCGTCGACGGCGTTCACGCGCGCTTTGCCGCGGGAAGAAAAGAGAAAGAGAGAGAAAAAGAGGGTGAAATGGACGGATCTCTCTCCCCCTGGGCCCTAGTGAGAGAGAGGACACCACGCGCTTTTCGCTCGAGTCTCTATTTTTACCGCGTCGTTCGTCGTTGTATGAATATTGACATTATTTCCCCTCTCTTATTCTGTCTTTACGAAATAAACAGGCTACATCAACGAGTTCGAATACATCGACGATCACAGAGCGGGTAAGATTGTCGTCGAGCTGAACGGGAGAATCAACAAGTGCGGCGTCATCTCGCCGAGATATGATTTGTCGCACCACGACATCGAGGAGTGGGTCGGGCGCTTGTTGCCGTCTCGTTTGTTCGGTACCATCGTCATGACGACTTCGTCGGGGATCATGGACCACGAGGAAGCGAGACGCCGCAAGGTTGGGGGCAAGGTGCTCGGGTTTTTCTATTAATTTCGGTCGAAGATTTTAAGAGAGAGAAAAGAGAGAGTGAATGGTGCACCACCGCAGCATAATAATAGAAGAGAGAAAAATTAGCTTCCTTTGTTGTTTTACCAAACAGTATTAGTTTTTATTATAATTTAAAAAATTTAAGAGTCTTGCAACCATCTCGCGGCATCGATGGCGTAATAGGTCAACGTCAAGTCCGCACCGGCGCGCTTGATCGCCATCAACGATTCCAAAACCGCCGCTCTTTCGTTCAAGTACCCGGCAGCCGCGGCCGCTTTCAACATGGAGTACTCGCCGGAAACTTGGTACGCCGAAATCGGCAACGTCGTGTTGTCCTTCAACATCTTGATGATGTCCAAATACGCACCAGCTGGCTTCACCATCATAATGTCCGCCCCCTCCGCTTCGTCTAATGCGGATTCTCTCAAGCACTCGCGAACGTTCGCTGGGTCCATTTGGTATTCTGCTTTATCTTTCGGGATCTTCCACCCTTCGCTGCCGGGCGGCGGCGCCGAATCCAAAGCCTCTCTAAACGGTCCGTAATACGCCGAGTTATACTTCGCCGTGTACGACATGATGCTCACATGCGTAAAGCCTTCGTCGTCCAACGCTTGTCTGATGGCTCCAACTCTTCCGTCCATCATATCAGACGGCGAGATGACATCCGCGCCGGCTCTCGCTTGCGACACGGCTTGTTGGCACAAATAATACACCGTCTCGTCGTTCAAAATCACCCCATCCGATCGAACCATACCATCGTGCCCCAACGTGTTGTACGGATCCAACGCCACGTCCGTGTACACCTCCAAATCCGGAAACGTATCCTTCAACAACGAAATCGATCGTTGCGCCAAACCTTGCGGATTAAACGCTTCCTTCCCGCACGGCGTCTTCAAACGATCCGGCGTTTTCGGGAAAACGACGACCTGGTTCACCCCAGCCGCTCTCGCTTCCGCGACTTTCTTAATCATCCCAGTTTTAAACGATAATCGATCCTGACCTGGCATAGAGCCAATCGGAATGTTCTCGTCGCCTTCGTCGTGGACGAAAATCGGATAAATGAAGTTATCCGGCGTTAAAATGGTCTCTTGGAACGCTTTGCGAACCGTTTGCGATCGTCTGTTTCTTCTCGGTCGAGAGGCTAAGTCTTGCGGAGGAACGACTGGCATCCCTTCCGGGTTCGTCGGTGGGACCCTGGTCGTCTCCGGTCGGTCCGCCGCCGCTCGCGTTATGGTGGTAATCATCGTCTTTGATGACGATTGTTTTTTTTTCATCATCATCATCTTCGCTGATCTTTTTGACGACAGGGAAGAAGAAGAAGAAGTCGTCGTCGCAGTCGTCGTCGCGGAAGATACGGAAGAAAAACTCATCATCGTACGATCCGAATAAGAGTGCGTGTGTGATGTGAGTGTTCAAAGCGGAGAGAGAGAGAGAGAGAGTGAGTTTTTCACACAAACGACACGTTTATGTAACAATATCTGAAGAATATCCAAAAGAAGACGAGATGGAAAAAAGATGGACGATGGACCAAAAAATGAAAAATTTCTTGAAGGACGGCCCAAAAAAAGAGCACATTTGGACGTCAGAACACTACTACTTGCACGCTTTGTGCTCACTCTTCCTACTGCTTCGAAGACGACGACTTTTAAGCGCTACGAAACGAAGAACAACGAGAGCACTTTTACCGAACGAAGACTCTGCGTGGTGGTACGTACGTTTTGAAATAAGATGGGCAAACGCAAATCGAAAGCCCCACCGCCGAAAAAGGTCCAACCGAAATTGGACACGCAATTCACGTGTCCGTTTTGCAATCACGACAAATCGGTCACCGCGAAATTGGACTTTCAACAATACAAAGGGTTAGTGGAATGCTCGGTGTGCGGACAAAAATACGCGTGCACGATCGACGATTTATCCGCCGCGATCGACGTGTATTCAGATTGGATCGACGCGTGCGAACGGTTGAACGCACCCGGTGGGGGTGGGGGAGGAGACGAGGAGGAGGAGGAGGAAGAGGAAGAGGAGAAAGCGTTAAGGCGAGCGAAGGACGCGGAGGAGGAGTCGAGAAAGAAGAAGCAAAAGACGACGGAGGGTGGTGGGAAGAGGAAGGACGACGAGTACGAGAAGGATTTTATCGATTCCGAGGAGGACGAGGAGGAAGATGTGGGCGACGATACCAGCGAGAGCGGTTAATAATAGCGTATCGCGTTGGTATCGGCGCGTTGTGTGTTGTTTTTATTTAAATACTCTATCTACTTTTCGTGTTAGTCATCATATTCAGTTACTACACGCTTTGGTCGTTTGTCTACTGCTCTGCTCTAAACTATCTCTGCTACTCCTACTGTTATTACTGCTACTACTAGAACCACCATTTTTGTCGCGTATTTTTGCAAAGATGGAACTCTCAGAGTATGGTCTTCTCTCCGGAACCAAGATTTTCTGGCGCTCGATGGACGCTGATAGGAATCGATATCGAGCTCGTTCGCTCTTTTTTCTTCTTACTTTTTTTCTTGAACGTTGTTTTGCTGTTATTATACGCATTGCTGCTGCCGTCCTCTTCGTCGTCGACGCCGTCATCGAACGTGGCTATGATTTTCGCCGCGAATCCGACGCTAAACGTCGCGTGCGCCACCGACGGACACGCGTACAGTCTCGGAAACGTCACGTGAATAGGCACGCGAACGTTCTCGCTGACATCGGCGCCGTCGTCGACGATTTGCGTAAACTGGACCGCAGAAGACTCCGTCGACCTCGTTCCTTCGGCGGAAATAACAGTTTCCACGCGTTCGAGTTCAACTTCGATTTTCTTCAGTTGGTTTTTCCGATTTCGCGGGTGCGAGACGATTTCCACGAATCCTTCGATCGGTTCTTCGATAAAATAAGACGTCTTGGAAAGCTCGCCGCGTATTTCAAACTCTTTTAAGTTTGCATTTCCACCATCGCTGCTATTCTCCTCCTCCTTTGACGTGCTCTTTTTCTTCTTCGTTTTCAAATCCTCCTCCGTCTCGTCGAACCTCTCCAACGCGAATTTCCTCGGCATCGACTGCTCCACTCGCTTCACCCCTTCCTCCTCCGCTCTGGATTCGACCAGAAACTCGCACATTCCGGTCGAAATCGACCCTCCGCTGAGTAACGGCCGCATAATTTCCACCTCCACGCCGTACACCACCTGCACGTTTTGCCCGTGAAACGTCTCGCAGAGCTTGTGCGACCCGCTCCCACCTGAAACCGCTCGATACCCGTCGTAATACGTGGACCGATGAAACACAGTCGGGCTCAGCGCGAACGCGAACGGTATCGCGTGCGTTCCAATCGGTAACTTCCCCGGTGGTTTCAGTTCCAAGCACGCGTCCATCATTTCAATCGGGTCCACGGTCGCGAACAGTTGGTCTAACAACGACGAGTCTTTCTCGCTGAGTTGCAAACGAACCGACCCGACTGCGGATAACGCGATCCCGTTGTGATGCAACGGCGCGTCCTCGCGGTGAACTTTGATTAAAATTTCCCCGCGGACGGTGTCGTTGATTTTGAACACGCAGTCCGTGGACGCGAGGATTATTTCGATGTCCGTCAGGCACGGTTCAAACATGATACAAGTGCAGACAGTTGAGCGATTCGGCTGCCACTTTTTTCCCCAACTTCTGCACGTTTTTAATCTCTCATCACTCTCTGACGAGTAAGTGCTGCTCTCAAATCGCGAGGAGGAGGAGGGAACGAAAGACGCGGACGAGAGACGTTTCTGTAACTGTTGTTCTCTGCGATCGCAGAAGAGCTCTTCTGGAGTTTGAGGCGCAAAGAGGGAGGCAAAGTTTCTTTCGCACAAGATTGGAATATAATTTTATATCCACTTTCACCATTGCGAAGACGGAGACATCATCACCATCGCGAGGAGGAGGAGGAGGAAGAAAACGACAACAAAAGCTCCTCTTAGTCGCGCTCTCCTTGTTCGTTCTCGTTTTTGCAATCGCGGTTTCGTTTTTTTTGGTCGAAACCGTCCCGTTAGTCCCGGTTGCGAAAGAAAAGGAGGATAAAGTCAGAGAGAAAAAGATGGGCGTGGGCGCGGAAAAGCTTCTGAGTGAAGAAGGTTTAAAAAAGCGCTCTTTCCACGCGTACTCGGAACGAGACGAGACGCCTCTGGAAGAAGCGGTGGAGACGGAATGGTCGGCGGCGCACGAGTTACTGTTTCGATTACCGAAGAAAGGCGACGCGAGTTCGGATTCGTTCATACCGGAGGAGTTGAAAGGCGCGTTGTTTTGCGGACACGTGGTGACGGATTTGGATTCCATAGCCGGGGCGATCGGGGCGGCGGTTTTGCACGGAGGAGTGGCGGCGAGAGCGTCGGAGATTAACAGCGAGACGGAGTTTGCGTTGGAATATTGGAACTGTTCGTTGCCGGAGAAGATTGAGGATTTAATCGAGGAAGAGTCTAAAGTGTGCTTGGTGGATTTTCAACAACAAAGTCAGCTCAACCCGGCGATTCCGATGAAGAATATCGTGGGTATCATCGACCATCACGCGTTGCAATCGAACACGATTGTGACGGAGAAGCCGATATTCGTGGACATTCGCCCGTGGGGGTGCATGTCTGCGATTATCGCGCACTCGTTTTTAATGTACAAGAGATATTTACCGAGAAAAATAGGCGGGATGTTGCTGTCGGCGATTTTATCGGACACTTTGAACTTGAAGTCGCCGACGACCACGGAGTGGGATCGAAGAATCGTTGCCATGTTAGTGCAATACATAGGGGTGAAAGATATCAACGAGTTAGCCGCAAAACAATTCCGAGCGAAATCGCACAGTTTGAGCGTAATGAGCGCGTATCAATTAGTTTCCGGGGATATGAAACAGTTCAAGTTTCATTCCGGAGAAGCCGGAGACGAGGAGATTAAAATCGCGTATTCCGTCATCGAAACGACCGACGCGGAAGCGGCGACGAGCAGGTTGATTGAATTGTTACCGGAAATGCGTAAAGTGAAAGAGGAGTTGAAAGTGCACGCGATGTTGTTAGCTATTGTAGATATCGTAAATTTAACGTCCGCGTTAGTTTTGTGCGGAAGAACGGAACAGTCGTTGGCGAAAGCCGCGTACGACGGAGCGCTCGTGGACGGGAATACGCATTTGATGGAGTTGAAAGGCTTAGTCAGTAGAAAGCAAGATTTTATTCCGCCTTTGACAAAAGCAGTGAAAGGCGGGTGGATTGTGCCAAAGTTTGATGGGATGGCTCGATCGGAAAGCAAAATAGACGTGGCTGAAGGAGAAGTGGAGGTTGTATATAGCGAAAACCCACAAGGCGAATTAAGACGCGTCGCGCACAAAGAAGAAGAAGAAGAAGACAACAACGAGGCGTAGTTTTTTGTACAAATATTACTATCAATACATTTTTGATTATAACAATCGATTTTTTCTTCTCGAAGCAAGGTTGAGGCTGCTCGGCGTTTTTGGAGCGAGTTGCGTTCTCGTTGGAGTCGTCGTCGCCGTTTTTGTGAACGATTTTCTCCTCGGTCGTTTTTGCCGCGACGACGATGAAGATAGAGGCGACGAGGATGATTGCTTCATTTGTTGCGTGACGACTAACTTCACGTCGTTCGCTCTGCGACCTCTTTTTAAAGCGCACAATTTCTCAGCCGCAGCTTTGAGGACTTTGCGTTCTGAAACTTTTTCTTCTTTTCGAACGCCGTCTTTCTCGCTTTCGACGGTTTCGAGAATACCGGTCAAAACGCGACGCAATTCGCGCAAACTTTCGTTCCCGCGCGTTCTTAAGACGTCACCGAGAACTTTTTCTGGCGCGACGCGCTCGAGCGTATCGTGGAGGATGCGTTCGACGTGTTCGCGGAGCGTCTGGTCGACGAATTGACCCGAGGAACCGTACGTTATTCGAGCAGAAATGACGCAATCCAATAAGCGATGCCACATCGCTTCACTCTCGATGAACTTGTACGTGTCGCAACGGAGACATAACCGGGTAGCCGCATCGAGAGATTCTGAACTTTCCATCGCGAAACCGCGCGAGACGTCTTTTGACATTTTATTAACCGTCGAGGACGTTGGATTATTGCGTAAATTCGACAACGCTTCCACGTTTTGCTCGTATTTTTGAACGTGTAAATCCAACGCGTCGCCAACGCGTCCCATTTTTTCCAAAATGTGCGCCGACGCATCCACCACGCCGTAACTTTGACACTGCTCCAAACACGCGTCTAACCGATACCCACCCGAGCGCGATTTTAAAAACGGTAAAACGTTCGACGGCTCGAATTGACACATCAACTTGACGTACAGCTCGCTCATCTCTTCCGTCACCTTGACGCCAGATCTTTCAATCAAACGCGCGAGCGTTTGGTGGTCGTCGTTCTCACCGCGCGTGGTAGCTTCTAAGAGACCTTCTCCTCCCGTGGCGCTTTTGCCGGCTAAAACTTCGCGCAGGTACCAAAACTGAAACAAAGGATTTGAAGAAAGCGCGTTCAAAACAGCTTCTTGCTGATCCGGGAAATGCGCGACGCCTAATCGAGCGACGATAGCGGCGTTAACTTCCGCAATTTTCGGCGCCGAGTGCAAGAGCGATCTCTTAAAGGCTTCTCTTGCTTCGCCTGCCGGGAGCGCTCGAGCGCGACCGACTGCTGGACCAGCGTCGTTTTCGTTCGCTGCCTCAACACCCGCCGGCGCACAACCGAGTAAAACGTCCGCAAAGTATCCGGCTGAATTTGGACGGATCAAAACGTCTTTCGCGGCTAAAGTTTCCAATGCGGCGCCGTAGTCGCCCTCGGCGAGATGTAATACGGTCATAGCTTGCGCAAAATTTGCATCAGAGAGCAATGTGAACACTTTTGACTGCGCGTATTTCGCGACGGCAGCGCTCGTATCGTTCGCGCCGCCATGTCGCCGCGTCAAATCGTCGACGGTTTGTGCGACGATGAGACACGCGGCGTCTGACCGCTCGCGTAACGATTTTACGGGTCCAACCGTGAGCGCTTCGAGTAGCGCGAATTCCCGATCGCGATCGACCGAGACGCGTCCGGTGCCAACCAACGCAGCCGCAAACGTCAGCAGACTGTTTTTAATTTCTAAAAGCCTTACGTTGAGTATTTCCTCCGCCGTAAACGTTGTTTCTTCCTCGATAGATTCCGCCGCAAACAATGCCGCGTCGCATACCACCTGTGCTGCCATTCGATCTGTCGTTCTGTTGAGGTCATTCGCGTTTTCTTCAAAAAGCTCGCGCTCGGATGCGTCCCACGAATCAAGCGCATCTTTGAGAAACGCCGTCGTCGCCGCCGGTTCGACCGAGAACAAAAACAGCAATCGGTCCGGCGCGTCTGGGGTATCGAATACTTCTCTAATTTGCGACGACGTTAGTAGTGCATCCATTGGAGAAACGTTTTGTGCATCACTGTTCTTAAAGCGCTTCTTTCGCAACGAATCAACGCCGCGCCAAAACTGTCGGAACGCGTTTGCATTTGATGTTTGCTCGGCGTTGTCTTTTCCTTTCGCGACTTCGGCCGCCGTTTCGCGAACGCTTTTATCCGCGTCCTGAGAAAGAAAAAACCGCATCAAATCGAATCGCGCCTTTTCGGCGCGTCTGGCTACGTGGACTGGATCATCCAGCTCATTTTGCTTGCGAACTTTCATATCTTCGGAAAATCTCGGCGGAAACAATCGTCCGGCGATGCTCTCGCTGGCAAAGAGCAAAAGTCTTCGGGCAGACTTTCTCGAAACTTCAAAGTATACATCGTCTTTTTTATCCTGAGAACTATCACGCATCGTCGAGACGTCGTCGTTACATTTCACCACGACGTCTTTCACCCTTTTCACCGCGTCTTCGAACATCGCAAAGGCTGGACTCGAAAAATCTTCAAACGCTCTCACGAAAACGCTCGCGTGCGCGGCAAACATTCCGTGCGTCTCGCACAATCTCGCCACTTGATTTACGTCCAAACTCGTCACATCCATGCGTAAAACGCACTTTTCGATGATACTATGTTCACCTTTGGACGCGAAATGAGTGACTAAAGACTGCATAACTTCTGGTGGTAAGCTTTGTAACTCGTCGCTGATGATATGCGGAACGATACGCTCTATGAAAGCCTCCTTCCCGTGCGTTGCTTCCATCAAAGGATCGTAAATAGACTGGTCGTACATTTTGTCGAGCGAATCGACGGCTAGGCAAACCGCTAACGTTGCGCGCGCGACGGATTCAGCGTGCACGTGCGCCTGGTCGTCTTCGCCTGAGGTTGCCTGCACAACCATCATGGCGTCTTGAAGAAACTGTGGCAAGAGTTTCAGACACACCTCCCGTGCCGCTTCCCTTTCGGATTTCACGGCCGTCTGAGGCAGGTGAGATTCATTTATGATGCGAGCTCGCGCATCCGACGGTAATCCGGCCAAATAAGGCGCAAAAGATGTCGTCGATTTCTTCACGGCTTTATTAGTGTCGTTGACGACGAAAACATCGTCGACATCTTCGTCTCGACGAAAGCTTTGTTTGTACGCCGCCACCGCCACTGCAAAAGCACCACCCCAGTCGCTAAGTTTACGATGCGCATTCGCGCGCTCTCGCCACCCGAGAATTTTACACACTCGAATAGATGCGGCGGATAAAATAACCGCACCCGCTCCCCGATTCGCGCACGAACCGTGACTGCTCCAAACGACGTGCTCGGAAGAGGGAGGTTGTTTCGGAGCGTCCCGAGACGGTACCGGTAATGAAGTTGCGGTCGGATGCGCATCCAACGCGACGCGCTCTAAAAGTTTGCCGTAGCTGCTTTTCGCATCAAACGCGAGCAACGTAGCGACCCGTTGTCCGCAAATGACACCTAACACTTCGTCGCCGAACCACATCAACCCACATCCGTCTGAGTCTTTCACAACATTTTCCGGTAGCTGCCACTCTCGCCGGAGTTTAGGTACGCATCTTCCACCCGATTGCCCTTTGGGTGATTTTGAACTCGCCGCTGCCGAACTTTCTTTCTTTTCCATTTTCTGTTTTTGAATCTCGCGATTGACTTTGAGCACGTTTTCCGGAGATAAAATACCTAACTCCCAAATCGTGACCCGATTGCCCCAAACGACCGCAAGTTCTCTCGTTTCCATGTCGCCCTCGTTGCTACTGCTTCTACTACTGTTGCTATTGTTTGCGCTAACGCTACTCTTTACATTTTTGTACGAGACGACTTTTGGCCGAAACCTCGCGTAGGGGACTTTGGACGCGTCCACATCTTTCGGTCTTGGAATCTTCGCAACAACCTCGGCGTCCGGATATAAGCGCATTACTAAACACGCACTCGCAGTGGTTAAACAAACTAAACCGGATGCGTTTGCCGCGCTCGTGCTGGTTTTACCGTTGAACTCGGAAAGTAAATTCGAAACGCCGGAAATGCTTTCAGTCGCGTTGGCGCCACCCGCCGAATCCATCGCGATCGTAGAATCTAAAAGCGCCGAGTTGTTCATATCCGCTTCTTTATCCAATTGCTCCTTCAATTTTTCGTCGCCCCAAAACCATGGCACGGTCCCGGGAACGGGAGGTTTTACCGCGTAGCTTTTCGCCGGAAGCGCGTCGCCTCCAATGACAAACGTCTTTTCCCCTAATGAAGTCGTTTTGTTCCGTAAGAGCGGACCGAACCAAGAAAACTCGTGTCGCAAAACCTGCCCAGACTTTAACGCAGCGATGACTTCGCACTGTGAACTTGCATTCGGAATTTGACTCATCGCTACGATTGCAACGACCATGGACGCATCTGATGATGCCATATTTTGCGTCGTCGGCGGCGGCGCCTTCACTCGTTTCAACTGCGAACACCTCTTCACGTCCCACAACGCTATGGACGCGTCGTCGTGCCCGGAAACCAACCACTCGCCGCCGTTTGCAAAACTCAAAGCGGTCACTCTCAAAAAAGAACCATTATCACTACCGTTCGATGCTAGCACTTTTCCCTCCCCTTCTTCTCTCTGAATCGCCGGTATCGTTCGCATCGTCGTCGTGTTATACTCCTTCTTCTCCTCCTTCCCTTCCGCGTGTTGCGCTCTCGTCAACCGTATCGTACCGTCCGCGAATCCAACCGCAATCACCCCTAACGGCCCCATCGCCACGCACGTCCCTCTCTCCGACCCATCGTTCGCGATGATTTCTTGCATCTGAGCGTGTCTCTTCGAGCTGACGATTTCCACCGCTTCAAATGTATCATCTCGTCGTTGCGTTTGTTCGACGTTCGAGGAGGAGACTTTAGGCAGAGAAGAGGCAGTCGAAGCGAAGTGGTTTTGAAACGGTCGCAACGCAGTCGCGAGTTCATCTTCTCCCTCGTCTTCTTCTTTGTCTTTGCTGCTTCGCTTCCAGAATGCGTTGGTAAAAGAACTCTCCTGTCTCTCCTTCTCCTCTCTCAAAGCAATCTCCATCGCGTCTTGGTCTTCTCTCATCGCGCTCGGAAATCTCCGTTACGCGTGTTTTCCAATCAATCAAATTCAGCGCTGATGAATAACACGCGCTGCCCTCTTCATCTCTCTCTCTTTCCACTCGCGCTTACTCGCGCACGCGTTGTGTGTGTGTGTAAAACAAACAACACTTCAAAGCTTCTTTTTCCTCTTCTTAAAGAAGAAAGAAAGAACAAAGCGCGCGTGTAGTATTGTAACGAAGTCTGTGTGTTCAAAGGCAACTTTTTACTCGAAATTCTGCACATTTTAATCTCTTTCATCTCTCTCCTCGAGCACATGTCCGAGAGCGCGGACGAGGAGGAGGAAGGAGCGAAAGGCGCGTTTGAAGAAGGGAAAGGTGGAGCGTTTGATTTTTTCTTCGGAAATATCCGGGAGAGTTTAACGACGATAGGAGGAGGGCAAAACAACAACGCGAAGATGATGTCGAGCGCAAAGGGGACGAACGAGAATAACAACGACGGGAATTCTCTTCCTCGAGGATCTTCTGATGATGCTTCGAACAACAACAGCAGCAGTAATAATAATACGAACAACATTAACGCGGAAAAAGCGTTTCGGAGACGCGGGAACGCCGCGACGATGATGACGACGTTTGGAGGAGAAGGATCGAATTCGTCCAAGTTTGGGTACGAGGAAGAGTTGTTCGGGACCGCGAGCAGCGCGGGTTCGCCGACGAAACATTTTGGACATCCTGACGGGAATACGAATACGAATGACAACCATTACGTGTCTGGTTCTAATTCGATGCCGTCCACGCCGAATGGTGGGGGTTTTGCGAACAACAACAACAACAACAGAACGAATTCTGTGAACCAAGCGACGGTGAACTTAATCAACGGCATATTAGGCACCGGAGCGTTGGGTTTACCGTACTGTTTCAAATTGACCGGGGTGTTTTTGACGACGATGTTGATTGTCGTCTCGGCGTGCTCGACGATGTTTACCACGCAGTGTTTGTTGTTTTCGAGCGCGGTGACGGACGCGTGGAGTTACGAAGAAGTTGCGTTTAGAACGTTAGGGAATAGAGGGAAAATATTAGTTAGAATTTGCGTGGTGGCGTTGTTGATGGGGTGTTCGGTGGCGTACGTGAATATAGTTTCGGATATCTTTTCCGGCGTGGCTGGGACGATTGTGCCAGCGGGCGCCGAGCCGAGTCGAGGGGAGACCATGGTTGCGGTGGTATGTTTTGGGTTTGTGCCGATAGGGACGATGATTAGATCGGCGAAAGCGTTGAGCAGCACGTCTGCGTTTGGGATTTTTATCGCGTGGATGTTTACTTTGTCCGTCGCGGTGGTGTATTTTTTTAAGAGTTCAGTGTATCCGGATTTGTACGCCGAACACGAGTTGGCTGGGAATAACGCGGTGCAGACGTGGAATAGTGAGAAGATTATGATTGTGTTACCGGTGTTGTCGTTTGGTTTCGCGGCGTCGCCGATTATGTATCCAGTGGTTCAAACGTTGAAAGATCCGACGAATAACAGAGTGTTATCGGTGGCGAATAAGAGCATATGGATTTCCGGGATCGCGTATTTTATCATCGGTTTGATGGGGTACTTGACGTTTCAAGATAGCGCGAGCGGGGACGTGTTGCGAAACTTTGGAGCGGAGAAAGGTTCGTGGGGGGTGTTGATGCGAACGATGAAGTTGTTGTATTGCGTGTCGATGGCGACGTGCGTTCCGGTTGTATTTATCACGTTGAGAGAGACGTTAACGCCGGTCGTGCTGCGAGTGTGCCAGTCGCCGGATTCTCAGAAAGAAATGTCCAGAGGGCAAGATATAGGTTTAAATGCCGTTTTGTTTGGTTCCTCGTTGGCGATGGCGTTTTATATTCCCAACGTGGAGTTTGTGTTTGGTTTAGTCGGTGCGACGTCATGTTCGACGCTGATTTTCACCGCGCCGAGTTTGATTTTCTTATCCGCCACGAGCGATAGTTCAGGAAGTTACGCCAAAGCCTCAAGCAAAGTCAGCTCGTTCGGTTGGATCACTACGCTCGGGTTGACAACATCTAGACAAATAGCGAGACTCTTTTGCGCGTTTGGCGTGTATTTGTTGGTGAAATCGACCGAACACACCATTCGCGCCGTCCACGAAGAGCAAACGTTGGTTGATTTAGTGTCCTCGTTGCACGCGGCGGAAGCGAAGGCTTCCGAAGCCGCGGTGATGTACGAGAAAGTATACGAAGCGGCAGATAAGTTTCAACGAGTTGAAAAAGCCGAGAGTGAGTTGTCGATTGCGCAGACAGAATCGGAAAAAACGATGCAAATAGTGAAAGACGCCGTCGCGTCGTTGGAAAAGCTGAGCTCAAAAAGTGACGGAGGTAGTAGCAGTTCGGATTTTAAGAACATGTTTTTTGGAGATTCAGACGACGACGCGCACGGGGAAGTCTTGAAGAAATCCATCGAAGAAGTTTCGGAAATGTCGAAATCATTTGGAAACGTTACCATCGGTTCGTTGATTGAAGCCGAGGCGACGTTGGAGGAACTTTCCGATGAAATCAGCGACGAGAAGAACGAAATAGAAAAAGAAAAGAACAAGGAACAAGAACGACGCGACAAAGACGCGGCGTTGATTGCAGAAGCGACTGGAACAGTGGTTGATTTCGATTCAATTAAGGAGTCGTCTTCGAAAAATAGCGAGAGCGGCAAAGACGGTGAAAACGAAACGAAACAGGTAGAAAAAGAAGAGAAGGAGGTTGAAAAACTCGTCGCCGACGAATCTGAAACCGTCAAACGCGTGTTTGAAACGCAATCTGCGTTGTCGGTATTACACGATGTCGCCACGGAAGTTATCGGCGCCATGGACGTCTCGCACGCCGGGGTTTCCTCGGCATCCGCGCGAGCGCAGAGTCGACTTCACGAGGTTCAAAACGTTTTAAACACTACGCAGATGACCGCGGAAGTTATCAGCAAAACGTTAGCAGATTTGAAAGAAGCGAAGGAGACGCAGTCGGAGAACGTTTTGAAAGCAGTTATGAAAGCGATTGAAAACTCTGGACGTAACGACGAGGAAGGTAAAGATTTGATGGAAGCGTTGGCGCAAGTTGAAAACGAAGCGCGCGAGTTGGCCGAGAGAAGGAAAGAGGAAGAGGACGAAGACAAAGGATCGGTTCCGAGAGAGGAGACGAAACAAAAGAAGGACACAGATAGTTCTGATTCGGCTGGAGATGGAATCAGCGACGAAACCGTCGCGAAGCTCTTAGATGCGACGAAAACCGCCGCCGAGAAAATGGTCGTCACGGAAGTCGAAGACATCATGAAGAAAACGAGTAAAGTGAAACCAGAAGTCGTCGATCGAGCGGCGGAAATCGCGAGACAACTTCGTCCAAAAGCAGTCGAAGAATCTTCAGAAAAACCGTCCATCAACTCTTTATTTGATATTTCAAACCAGAAGGACAAAACTACTTCGGGTGGCGACGCCAGTCAAGGCGGCGGTGGAGGAGAAGCCGGTAACGAAGGCGCGAGTTTGGACGCGGGAAACGCCACCACCGCCGCAAACGCGAGAGCATTACCCGACCTCACCTACGAAGAGCGCAAGAAAGAGTGGAAAATTAAACCTCTGCTCGACAGTGAATTCTTCGAACGCGCCGGGAAATCTAAAGCAAACAACAACAATAACAAAGAAGAAGCCGAAGAGTTAGCCGCCGCGGTCGAAGCGAGCGAGGAAGCGAAAGACGATTCAGACGACGACGGCGATTTGAACTGGGACAGCTCGTTTTCCAAACGCGTCAGGAGTAGCAGTAGTAGTGGTAGTAGCAGTAGCAATGAAGGAGACGCGTTGTTCGAAAAGAATTTTTAGTGCACGTAGTCGCGTATTAATATGATTCTCGTGCGGTATATGTTTATCGTCTCAAAGCCTCTCGATGCCGACAGAAGAGCATCATAAAAAGAACACGCATTCTCGCACCCCGGAGAAAAGAAATACACACCATGTTGAGAAGAACGCTCGATAACGTTTTGCGGCGCGCCTCCTCGTTCAGCGCGACGATGTCTGCGAGCCCGTCGTGCGCTTTGTCGTCGTTTACGTCGCCGATGGTATCGACACCACTTGGCGGTTTTAGGGGAAGATTCGAGCGGCGTTTTGCTTCATCGTCGTCGATCGTGCGCGCTCCCCGACCGCCGACGATGATGAAAGCACTCTCACCACCACCATTAACAGCAGAAGCAACAGCACACCGCGGGTACGCCACCTCCCAGAAAGTCAAAATGTCCAAAACGCGCACGAAAATAAAAGGCTACAGCTCGTGGAAAGGCCGGTTTTCCGTCACCGCGTCGGGTTTGTTCCGAAGGAAACAAAAAGGGAAAAGACACATGGGTTTTAGCAAGACGCCAAAGCAGCGGCGACAACTGAGAGGGACAAAGTTAGTAGATAAGACGTTGGAACGACCGATGAGGAAACTTGGATTTAGTATGGTTTAGTTTGATGACGATCGTCGTCGTCGTCGTCGTCGCGCGTATATAGTATTTCATGTTGTTAGATTTTTAGAATTTACTCTTTTACAACTACTGTACTTACTTGAGGCTCTTTCTCTTTCTCTTCTTCTTTGCCTGCAACGACTTCGTTTGTTGCATGAACAAGGTCAAACCCGGAGGGACTCGACCGACGTCTAAGTTCGCCGATCCCGATTTTAAAACTGACATTCCGTCTTCGCTGAGCTTTTTCAAAGTCGCTTTGTAATCGAGGCCGACGACTGCTTTGGCGTTGAATAAAGCTGCTTCGCAAGTCAAAGCGGCGTCCTTGGAAAGTTTGAATGTACTTTGGAGGTAGGAGAGGACTTTCAAGCGGACGGAGGAGTGGTCGGGTTCTTTCGGAACGATGGAATGCATCGCGGCGGTTTTTCTCTTCGCTTCCTCGAGAATTTTCGACGCGCCGGGGGCGGCTTTTTTGTAAATATCCGCGAGTGGTCCCGGGAGGTTAGGCTCGACTTTAATACCTCCGGGTAAACTCTTTGGTGGCGGCATTCCTCCTCGTGGTTTTTGCTCCTCTTTTTCTACTTTTTTCTTCTCTTCGTCGTCTCTCTTAGCTGCGTTCTTCTCGTTCTCCTCACTGGCTTTGGATTCTTTCTTGACATCGAGGGGATTTTCTTCCTCTTCTCCAGCTTTTGTTTCCTCGCCTTTCTTTTCCGTGTCCACATCCATCGGCGATTCCGTCGCCGGGCCTTCGTGTTTATGTTGTTGTTGCATCAAATGCGCCGTATTTCTCACCAAATCAATCCACTCGTTCATAATCGACATGCATATATCGCTCGCCTCTTTCATCCCTTCGTCTTTACTCTTGGCCCAATTCTTCACGGTTTTCGTAATCATCGTCTGCTCCAACATCTGCGCGTTCACGGTTTGCGCAGCCACCTTCCTCGCCGTCTGCTTCATCCTCCTCGCCACGCGATTCAAATGCGACCCAGAAAACTCCGCCTTCTTATTGGCCTCGTCCAACGCTTTCAACGCCGCGATCCTTTCCATCTCCGCCGCTCGCATCGACGCGCTCGCCTCTTCGTGTTCGATCATTTCCCGTTCCATGATTTGTTTCAACTCCATCAGCTGTGGCACCGAGGACGGCACTTTTACCACCGGAGCTTCCTCGACGACAGCCGGTTCTAACTTTGCGCTTCCTCGCTTCGCTCGGCCGCCGCCCTTCGCGGCGGCGGCGGCTGGTTGCTTCTTACCCACCGTGACTTTATTGCTCGACTTTTTCTTCGCCGGTGGTGTTCCTCGTTCTCCCTTCTCCTCCTCGCCTGCGTCTGCGTCGGCCTTTCCGTCCTCCTCCTTTTCCTCCTCCTCCTCTTTCGTCTTTATCTTTCTCTCCTTCTCCTGTTTTTCCTTAATTTTCTTCGTCATCTCCATCGCGTTTTTCCCCGCCTTCTCCTTATTCGCTCTCGCGCGTTTCGTCGAATGTTTCGTCGACTTTTCAGCGGCGGCAACATCATCATCCTCCCCCTTTCCGCCGTCTTCTTTCAAAGCGACTTTCGCGGCGTCCTCCTCCTCCTCCTTTTCCTCTTCGATCTTTCTCTTCTTCTCGTTCGATGATTTCTTCACCAATTTCTTCTTCTTTGTTGTTGGCGACAGCGGCGATGATTTTTCCGTGTCTTCCTCCTGTTGTTTTCCCTCGCCTTCATCGACGACCGCTTCAACCTCTCGCTTCGCCGACGCTTTCGTTCGAGGCATTTTAGAGCTTCCTCTTTGTCTTCTTCTTTGTCTGATTTGAGGAATTTTCTCCACTTTAAAAGAAAAAATGACTGAATTTTTCCCTAAGTGAGAGATATGTTCCGTCTTCTCTCTCGTCGTCTGAGTTTCGCCGCTGCTCGCACGAACAACAACGATTTCAGTATCGCTAGTGGTGGTTGTTTTTTACTCTCGTCGGAGCAAAGCGTTTTTACCACCGCCTGCGCCGCCGTTTCTTCTTCTTTCCTTTGGAGGAAGCGCTTTTCCACGGATGACCGTCGGAGGAGGACGACGACGACGACGAACGTAACGACGACTTTAAGTCGAAGAAGGGATCCAAAGAACAAGAACAACAACAACAGCCCGGCGAGTTCGTCGTTTTTCCAGCACGTGCAACTCAACCGAGAAATCGTGGCGTGCGTGACCTGCTCGGAGATTTTAAAGCACGTGGAAACGAACTCGGAGAAATACAACGGAGTGAACGTTTCCACCGCCTGGCACAGGCTGGCGAAAAAGCTCGGGAGAGAGGAACGGTCATCGGTGAGAGAGTTTAAGAGAGACGCGCGAGTGTTGTTACTGGAAGAGGCGACGGTGAGGTGCATGCAAGGTTTGTTTCGTGGGAACGAGGATGGCGACGTCACGAGTCGCGAAACCGCCGAGCGGCGGCACGAGCGGCGGCAATATAGTAGTCGAATGAAAGCGGAAGACGCGTTCGACGCGCAAAACGTTGGGAATATTTTATGGGCGTGCGCGACGATATTGTATACCCCGAGATTAGGGATATTGGATAAGTTTGCGGATATTATCGAGGGAAACGTGGATAAGTTGTACCCTCAGGCGTTGTCGAATTCGTTGTGGTCTTTCGCTCGGTTGAAAGAGTGGAATCTTTTGAGATGCAAAACAGTCGCGGAATTGTTGATGCAACAAGCTCTGAGGATGTTGCCGGAAGTGCTGGAAGACGTGAAAAAAGCCGGGGGGATGTTTGAAGCCAAAGACGTGCCTTTTGGTGGGTTTAGCACGCAAGCAATTGGGAATGCCATGTGGTCGTGCGGCACTCTCAGATGTCATCCGGGCGAGAAGATCATGGATGCGTATTTGAAGTTGACGACGGAGTACCACGAAAAGTTTAAAACGCAAGAGATTTCAAACATCGCGTGGGCGTCGGCGATGTTGCAGCATCACCCGGGAGATGCATTTCTGAGCGTCGTGAGCGAGACGTTGGCGAAGAGGCTGGAGGAGTGCGCCAGTCAGGCAGTATCGAACTCGTTGTTAGGATTGGCGACGTTTGGGTATAAAATGGACGAAGAGATGTTGAAAGCGTTAGGTGGGAAGAGGCACGCGAGACGATGTAATTCGCAGGATTTGTGCAATTCGATATGGGCGTTAGCTGCGGTAGACGCGTTCGAGGCGGAGGTATACGGGGACTTGTGGGCGAGAGTGAGTTCGATGCACCACGACGAGTTTGCGCCGGAAGGGTTGAACATGCTCTACCACGCGTGCGTGATGCATCAGGATCATTGGATGGATCAGCACGCTGTGGGAAATGATGATGTCGTCGACGAAGAGGTATTGGAGGACGTGACCAATACGAGTAAAAAGAGGAAGTCCACGAATCAATCGACGACAACGACAAAAAGTACGAAAGCGAAAGGCTTTTCTTCTTCTTTGCACGGCATGGGTGTAAGAGAAGTTGCTCTGCAACGACACGATACGCCGATATGGTTAGACACGATCGCGAAAAAGAGTTACGATGATCAAACGATACACAGCGTTACTTTATCAGCCTTTCATAAACACGTTTCGACTCGAATTCGAGCCGGGTTTATAAAAAACGTTGCCGACGAATACCTCACCGAAGACGGCGTAATGTCCATCGACATTGCTTTGCTCGACCATAAAATCGCCATCGAGTGCGACGGCCCGTCGCATTTTGAAAAGAATATGGAAAAGTCGATGACGCACAAAACAATTATTCGAAACAGAGGATTAGAGCGACGCGGGTGGCGAGTAGTATCGATTCCGTATTTCGAATGGCAAGAGGCGAACGCCAACGAAACGCACAGGAAGTATTTAGAAGACAAACTAGCATCGGTTGGTGTCCAACGTGAGCAGGTTTTGACTCTATTTTGATGAAGTAGATAGGTAGAAAGCGGAGGTATAGAGTTGTTGTATAGTTATATTCGTATAGTGTAGAAGCAATGTGATCTAAACGTGTAAAAATATGTTATATATCTCCTCGTCGTCGTCTTTTGTCGTCGTCGATTATTTTTAGTCAATATGTTTTTCAATGTTGTTTGTACATGCCGTTGCGCGAATCTTCTTCGAACATCATCAATCTCCGTTTCTTCAACGGAATGTGTGAGTGAGTCAATACCGACGAAGTGGTGTTATTCGTGCCCGAGGAATTGTGATGTAAGACTTTCTTCTCCTCTTTCTTCACGCTGACGCCGTTTACAGTTGACGGCTTGATTAAAGTGGTACCCTTCGCGGCGGGCGGCTTCTTGTCTTGCTTGTTCGTCATCAATTTCGGCGGTCGGTCGGACGTTTTCTTTTCCTTCTTGTTCGGGCTTCCCTTTACTCGTCCCCCGGATTTTTTCTTCTCTTTCACAGGCTCGTTCTCTGCGTCTCCACCAGATGCGTCTTCTTCCTTAACGTCAAGCAACGGTTTCGTTGCGCCTGGGCGATTTCCTCGCGTGGTTTTCGCGTTCGCCTCGTACATTGCCGCCGCTTCGGCGAGTATTCTCTTCTGGTTTTGGATTATCGCTTCGCCTTCTTTCGCGTCTTTGATGCCGCCGCAGGCGAGACCGCCAAAACCGCAACACGCTCTGCATTTCTTGACTGGGAAATCGTCCAATATTTTCCACGATCGCGTGCCAGAAGGAGTGACTGGAAGCGAAGTGTCCTCAATCACGTCCACAATTATTCCGTCAACCATTTTCTTCTTTTTATTCTCGCCGCCTTTGCTCTCGGTAGTGCTTTCTTTCTTGTTCTTATCGCCATTTTTCAATTTCAAATTACCTTTATCTTCGTCTTCCCACTCTTCCAAGCAGTCTCTGTGTGCAATCGCGCCTCCACCGACGCAATTACACGCTTTCACCATCGACTCGATTTCGTCCGTGTGTTCGCATCCGCACACGCAGCACACGCACCGTCTCTTAGCGTTGACCAAGTTACTACTCTGTGAGTTTGGAGGGAGCACGAACTCTCTCTTAGAGTCAATACCGAGCGACTTTGCGACGAACGATTGCAATCCCCAATCGTCGTCCTCGATGATTTCACCGTTTTTAATCATCTCCTGCACGAGCGCTTCGTTTTCTTCCACTTTCTCCGCCGAGTTGTCGTTGAACGCGTCCTTCTTGTTCTTGTTCTTTTTCACATCCGCTTCCTCTTCGTAATCTAAAACCATCACTAAGTGTTTGGGGAAGCTCTTCACCGTTTTCTCTTTCACGCACGTCGAACACGCGTACCCTTCTGGAATCGCCTCTTCCGATTTCACCCCGCAACACTCGCCGTGTTCCCACGCGCCGCACGTCTCGCACGCCAACATAAACCCGTACTCTTCGTTATCCCCGCACGCACAATCGATAAAATCCTCTCCCATTTCCCCGGTATACGCGCACGGATGTTTCATAGCTCTCTTCCTAGACCCTCCAAGACCGGCTCGTCTCGGGTTCTTCGCGATGGGTTGATCGTGCAACCACTCGTTGAACGCTCTCGAGAACGAAAATTTCATCGCCCTTTCCTTCGCCTCGAGAACAGACGCGTCTTGCGAAGGGTCGTCTATTCGAAACGATCGAGTTTTGATCGGAGTCGTCGTCGTCGTCGTCGTGCTATCGCCGTTGTTAAAGTCGCTGCTAGATGTGCTCGGTTTATTCGCAAAATTCGCGTTGTTGCTATCGTCGTCCTTCTTGTTCTCTTCTTTCAAAGTCTTCTTCTTCGTGTTGCCTCCGTTGCTGCTCCCGTTCTTCTTCTTCGTCTTCGTCGTGAACGCCTCTTCCTCTTCCTTCTTAACAGTCGTCGACAGGTCTCTCCTTGCTTTGGCCACTATCGTCCAGTACTCGTTCCCGGTGGCAAAGTTTTTCCTCCTCAACAAGAACGCCAACCCTCGGCCGTCGTCTTCTTCGTCTTCGTCTTTAACGTCTTCTTCTCTCTCCTCTCGGCAGGCGTTCAGAAACAGACTCCTCCTCGTCGTAAACGTCTTCGTCTTTTCCTCCTCTTCCTTTGCATCCTCGAAGGAAGAGCTCCTTTTTTGCTCCGCGGTGATGATTCCAAAGAGCACGTCTCCGATCGCCGTCGTCGCTCGCGCATCGAGGAGGACGTTTTGCACCCTCTCGAGCGCGGCAAAACGCGTCGTATTCTCGATCCCCGCGACGGCATCGTCCTCGCTTTTGATTTCAATCGCGCGTCGAATGGTTATAAAAGCTTTTTTCCTCCTCCTTTCGCTGTTGTTGTTGGTGTTGTTCTTCTTCTTCTGTTCAGGAGGAGAAGGGTTCGCATCGTCGTCTTTGTTCCCTCGTTGTTGGTGTTGTTCTCCCCCGTCGTTCGCTCTCGTCCCCGGGGAATTTTGAGAATGTTTCAACAACACCGGAGAAGAAGAATACGACGAGGAAGAAGCGAACGAGGAAGAACAGATCTCGAGCACGGCGTATCGCTTCTTCGTCGAGGAAGACGCGACGATCCTCGAACGCAGCATTAGTAGTAGAGTAGTATTACTCTCTGCTCTCTTTTTCTCGTTAGAATGGGGAAAGAAAGAAAGAAAAAGCTGTTGTTGGTGTTTTGGTCTCTCGTTTTGGTCTCTCTCTCGGACGTCTCGCTCGCCTCTCCTTGAAGAGCTACTTATAGACGGAACGGAAAGAAAGAGAAAGCGAAAAAAAAGCGAAAAAAACACCTTTGTTATTTGATGCGAGAAAAGAGGCTTTTGAGAGGAGATGTGGACGAAATAGGCAGGTAAAGAGACTACGAATGGGCTCTTTTTTTCTTCACAACTCAAACTTTTAAACTCCTTGCGATGATGGTGAGCGCGTGAAAGAGACCGAGAGATCTTTTGAGAGACGACGACAAACAGGAGGCGTTTTTATGTCCGAGGAGGAGGAGGAGATGAGACGCGTCTGGGTCGAACGCGACGACGAGAAGCGCACAAAAAACGACCACGACGAAGCGTTTTTTTTACGATGATTTTGATTGTGTTTTCGCTGCTCTTGCTGCTGCGCTCGTCGTCGAGCGGCAGCCCCGACAAGTCGTCGGCGGCTTTTGAGGTTTTCAACCCCACTCTCGTCGCCGCTGCGGGAGGAAGCAGGCGTTTATTACTCCGCGACAATAACGAAAATAAAATTCGGTATATGGATGCAAGTTCCAGAGAAAGACAAGACCGATACGAGAGATGGATGATGAATAGAAAAAACAGGCAAAATGAAAAGAAGAAGAAGGAAGCCGAGGGCGACGGCCACGAGGACAAACGGAGGATGCGAGAGGATGAATCGAGATCTCGACAAATGATGTTACGACGAGAACGGCAGAGGAACCCGGGTTTTGAGAAACTCGAGTTGCAACGCCAAGCGCGGTCGCAGACGAGACTCGAACATATCAAAAGATGGCAAGACTTGCGGGAAAGCAGAAATTACGCGGTAGAACACGAAAACATGCAAGCGAGAAGAAGAAGGGAAGAGATGAGAAAGAGAAAAACGACGCGAAAAAAGACGACGAAAGAACTCGTGGCTGAGTGGGAACGAAGATATTCGATGGCAGAGAGAGGATGGGCGAGAGAGAGTAGAATGTTGCACACGAAATACGGGGATATGTATCGAGACAATTTAGGAGTGAATAGTAACACAGATAGCGAGAAACCGGTGATGTTCGTTCACATATCGAATTCAGGGGGTACGGCGGCGTGTAACTCGGTCTCTGGCGGCGGAGTGCGAACAACATTCGAAGGGAATTGTAACTTGATGTGTAACATGCCGTGGCATTGGTCGAGATACTATAAAGGACCCGGCGAGTGGACCGAAGAAGAAATGAAGACGTTAGATTCGTGCGACCAGAAGGATGAACACGTGCAAAACATGATGGTGGACGAACGCGATTGCGAAGCGATGGCGGAATACGCGAAAAAGTGGAAATTTCGCGTTCTATTCCGCGAGATGCTTTTAGCGGAAACCGGCGAGAAGGCGAATGATTTTACCATTTGTCCGCAATTTCGATACGTGATGTTTTTCAAAGATCCGTTGAAAAGATATAAATCCGAATTGAGCATTCGACACGGATTCGACGGCGTGAACGCGACGAAAAGATTTGTCGAAAAATCCTACACCGGTGTGAATAAAGGTGAACGCGCGTGGTTCGGACCGAGCTTATTGAATTTTCGAGAAAATCTCGGTCACATCATGCCAGGTACTCCCGGTATCAACAATTTTGTCACGCGAACGTTGTTAGGTCCGGATGTTTACACGCTGCCGCCGAAGAAAATCACCGAAGAACATCTCAATCGCGCGCGAGCAATCCTCTCGAAGTTCGAAGCGGTGATACCTTTGGAAAAAGCGTTTGAGTCGTACACCTGGCGCATCTTCGCTTCGCTCTTCCCGGAAGTCGGCGAACGGCTTTTTTATAAAACCAAAGCGCAGCTTTGGTGCAAACACGCCAACGTGAAAAATGTCAAGCACAAAGATAACATCGCAGGCGACGAGAAATTGCACAAAATGATCGAAGAAATGAACACCATCGACACAAAACTGCACTCGGAAATCACCGCGAAGTACGAGAAGCAAATGGAGATGTTTTACGAGCAACACCCGTACGAAAACAAGAGACGCCTAAAAACGTTGCCGACGTGCGCGGAAGCGAGAACGCACTACCATAAGCCTTCTTCTTCGAGACCGGAAGCTCTCCATCGGACGAGTACTACGCACGCGAGACCGGCGTCGTTAAAAACGACAAAAACGACGGAAACGGTTTCCGATGATTCGGTAGAAAAGAGTGGGGGTAAAATCAGCATCTCTGGTCTCCTCGGATGAAGAAGAAAAGAGAGTTTTAGCATTAGAGTTGAACACAAACACACGGAACGACACAAAAAAGCACGAATATTACCCCCACGAATATTACTACTTGAGAAGAAGACAAATAAATGGGCAACTGCTTCTCCTCCTGTTTCCCAAAAGAAGATCCCGAAACGATCGCGCTCCGAGAGGAGAACGAGAGGAGAGAGTTGCAACAAGCGCGCGACAACGCCGCGCACGCGGCGGAGGCCAGAGAGAAGAAATTTTCGAACTCGAGCTTCGGGAAAGCGATTAAGAAATCGGAACTGAAAGCGAAAAGAGAAACGACACTGGGAGAAGGAGAGAAACGACGCGCGGAACAAAACGCGAAGGATTGGTTGAGTTAATTTTGTTCTTGTTGTTGCCGAGCTTTTTCTTCTCATTCGACGTATTTGACGAAGAGGAAAGCGTTGTGATTCAAAGCAACACGAGATTTTGCCTGTCGTGTTGAGATACGTTTCTTCTGTGAGTACAGGAGGTCGACGGAGTCGAACGACGACTCGAAAGAGTAAGAATACTAATGGGCGGACACGGAGGGTTGAACATTCTCCCGCAAAAGTCCTGGAACGTGTACGGTCGGAAACAACGCGAACGCGTTCGAAGAGACGAAGAGCAACTGGAACGAGAGCAAAGAGAAGAAGCGGCGCGAAAAGAGGAGGAGGAGAAAGAGAAGCGGTTGCGAGCGTTGCGAGGAGAGAAGGAAGAAGAAGAAGAAGAAGAAGAGAAGGAGAGTGGGCGAGAAGGACGCGTAGAGAGTGTGCACGAGAATAAACACGTGAACTTTTTCGAGGAGCACGAAAAAGCGCTGGCCTCACTGGAGAGGAAACAGAAAGCGAAGAAGAGCGAGGAGGACGAGGGGAATCGATTAGGCGGGAGCGGGACGCACTTGAGGCAACCGTGGTACGCGAAATCGGATGCTTCGTTTTACGACGACGAAGATGACGATGACGATGACGATGGTGGCAAAAAGCACCGCTCGTTGCCGAAAAGAATCCGAATGCAAAGAGAAGAAACAGAACGCTTGCGATTGGCGGATAAGGAACAACCGTTTGAAAATCGTCCGACGCTGACAAAAGTCATGCTCAGGGACGGATACGTGCCACCCTCGGAAAGAAGGAGAAGAGAGAAGAGGGAGAAGAAAAAGAAGAAAGATAAAAAGAAAAAGAAAAGGCGGCGTTCGTCTTCTTCTTCCTCCTTCTCCTCCTCGGATGATGAGACTAAAGAGGACGAACAAACGCGCGCGTTGAAAATTCAAAAAATGAGAGAGGAAAGGGCGAGACGCGAAATGAAGGAACGCGAACGTGCGAAGAGCGTGTTCACGAACGCGACGAAGAATCCATTCGCGTAATGCACATAGTAGAAAAATAGAAGAAAGAGGTTCGCTTGTGCAAGTATCTAGGTACATTGTTACATATACACATAGCACTTTCAATATATTTACACTCAGAAGAATACCTCCTCCTTTTCTAAAACGTTCGATCGCATGACTTGCGAGCCGTACTCGAAATATTCCTCTCTCGTGTGACAGCTCTTGTAAAAATCCGGCATAGAAGCTACAACGGACCCACCAAACCACACCGCGTACCGTTGCATATCGTGCGTAAACACCTCCACGTCCACCGATTTCGCTTTCAATCTATTCCCGCTCTTTACTTCGCTTTCAGAAATCCGTTTATCGACGACTCGTTTCACGTCTCTCTTCACTCGTTTCCCGAATCCTTTAAACATGGTCGAGCCACCGCTGAGAACGATGTTTCCGTACAGTTTCCGTCGGCTATCGATTGGACACTCTTGGATGGCGTTGTCGACTAATTCTGGCAACGAAAACTGCCCAAAACCGTTCTCTATCTCGGCAATCATATCCGGTCGGAAAAACACTTCCGGCGCTAGAAATCTCTCGTACCCCACGTCCGCTTGCCACGGCAAATTCGTTTTCGCTCGCACGCCTTCCATTCGTATCACGTACTCCTTCGGGTTCCGCTCGTGCAATTCAAACTCTTTCGCGATATCTTTACTTACGTAGCAATACTTTTCTTTTACTTTTTGCGCCACTCTGCTAAACTCCTCCGCCGGAACGTTTTCCCCTCTTTCTCGCATCAACGTTTGCACGAATCTCGTTAAATCTCTCCCAGCTAACGGAACCGATTTGATCGCGCTGCTCACCACGTACCCATCGCAGACTGGTATGACATGTGTAACCCCATCACCAATATCTATCACCGTTCCAGTTAATCCGTCGTTTCTATCTTTCTTACTAGTATCATTACCGCTATTCTCTTCGTCTCCGTTCCTATTCTTTTTACTCGAAGCCGCCGCCGCGGACGCATTCAACGCCACGCTCGCATTCAAGGCTAAAACCGCTTGCACGCCTATGTGCACTCCAGGCACGTTAAACGTCTCAAACATAATCTCCCCGATTCGTTCTCGATTCTCCGCTGGATTCAACGGCGGTTCCGTGAGTAAGAAAAAATGTTCCTCCGGCTCCACTCGCAACACGTTCAACAACGTCTTTTGCCAAAATTTCTCCATGGACGTCCAGTCGTTCACGATGCCGTTCGATATCGGCCACTTGATGGTTTTCGAGTTAATCTGCGCGAGCGCGTCCTCGCCGATGGAATAGTTTAAATCCTGCAAAGACTTCGACGCGTGATTGTGATGAGAGTAATACTCGTACGCTTTCTTCTTCTTCTTCTTCTTAGAATTTCCGTTACCGGGGAAATTGGATTCATCCTTCTCCTTTTTGCTTTGTGTTACAACGGACGAGGAGGAGGAGGACACCCCTCCACCAGAAACGGACACGCACGTTGGAACAACGAACGACGGCGCCGTGTTCGAGGCGAACCCGAGTTTGGTGTACCCGGTGCCGTTGTCGACGACGATCGCCGGGCGGTTGTGATGATGAGACATAGAGTATATATGTGGTGTTCCTCCTTCGACTAATGGAGAGAAAATTTGGATAAAAATCGTTCATAAAAAGAACCGACGAGAGTTTGCGCGCGCGCGAATGCGCTTCACACGACGCGCATTTAGTAAAGAATACTGAGAAGAAGAAGAAGAAGAAGAAGAGTACCACCAATGTATCGCAACGCGTCGCAAAAGTTCCAGCAACACCTCTCGAAGCTCCCGCACGCGATGCTGCCTCGGAAATTAGAAAACACGAACAAATGGCAAAAACCGGAGTTTTCCTTGCGGAAACTCGCCGAGTTGCGGAAAAAAGCGATCGAGTTACACGTCCCGTGGCCGGCGAAAGCGCACGACAAAGCGCGGAAACCAGAGAAGTTTCCTGCACTGAGACCGGTAAAAGGACACAAACGCTTGCGAGAAGAGCACGTGAAAATGCGAGAGATGAAACTCAAACGCGCCGAGGAACGACAAGAGGAAGTCATGCGAGAACACAAGCTCAGGAAACAAAAAAGAGCGAAAGGCGTCGATTTTATTCTCGACGAGATCTTCTTGACCAAGAAAGAGAAAACGATAAAGATGAGAACGATAGCGGATTCGCAAGTGATGAAAACGAATGCAACAACAGAGAGTAGCAGTAGCAA
>Ga0209631_10000805_pt1 | contig 41900 bp, 32 predicted proteins | sample COG_08_FD_184752 | JGI IMG/M metagenome (GOLD analysis project Ga0209631, IMG submission 184752) | Pelagic Microbial community sample from North Sea - COGITO 998_met_08 (SPAdes) (version 2) | ecosystem: Environmental > Aquatic > Marine > Neritic zone/Coastal water | place: Helgoland, sampling... | reverse complement strand
CTCATCGGCTCCAGGCGCATACGAATCGAGGGACAACCCTTCAACGAGAACGGCGTGCCGACCGCCAAGGTGCGCCGGGCCCCATCCTCACTTTTTGAACGACGGTTCAAAAAAAAGCAGCCTGGTTACCGCACCGCTTTTCACTCTCCAAAGAAGTACTCGTAACGCCATCCTCTCACTCACCCTCCTCTCACCACGAACCCCCCCCACAAATCAAACGCAGGTCACCTTCATGGAGTGGGCGCCGGAGGACTCGCCGCCCAGTAAAGACGGCGAAGGTCGCATCGGCGGAGATCACCCGTCCGCGTCCAAGCGGCAGCAGCCGGGCGGATTCGCAACCGGAGCCAAACCTTACGCCTTCAACGACGCCGCGAAGATCGCAAAGGAACAGATGCAAACGCCGCCGAACCCAAACACCAACGCGGGAAAATGCTTCAAGATGGCGGAGGACCTCGAACCCTTGGTGGACGAGTGGTACGGCCTCGTGCGGCTCGGCGAATGGGAACGGATCCCCGGGCAGTTGGAGCTGATCAAGAGCCACATCGGCGAGATGCCGCCGAGGAACGAACCGGCGCGGCGAGCCACCTGGGTGGCGAGCCTGATCAACCCGATTCCCGCGCTGGGCGTGGCGTACGAGATCAGGCCGGCGCTGCTGATGGCGCGGGACACGCTGACGATGCTGACGGTCGCGACGGAAGGGATCAGGCTGAGCATCGAGCGGCTGAGGCAGGGAAAGAATCCCCCAAAGCCGGAGTGAGGAGGAGAACGCCGAGTGACGGACAAATCGCCGACTACTCTCAACGCTTCGGTTTCAATGTATATGTATCTCTATTGTCGAATCAACCCTGCATGATGTCGAACGCCTCGAAGGAAGCCTTGAACGCGTTCGCGCGCGTCGACTCCACCGCCTCCGTCTCCATGCAGTTCTGCCAGCTGGTCCGCTCCGGGCACCCGAGCAGGTGCCCGAGCACCTCCCGACCGAAACTCATCCAATGCGGCTCGCCTCGGCCAACCTTACGCAACAAAACGGTGCCGTCAGGTAAGTGCACCGCGTAGTACTCGCCGTCGCCGCAGTGCTGCGCGATCGCCGTCTGCAGATCAAGCGCGCTCTCCGGGGGTGCGATCACCTCCCATTCAAAACCCAGGCGCTTCGCCGCCTGCTCGAAAATCTTCTTCGCCTTTTTAGCGCGATCCGCGGGAACCGGCACGCAGTTCACGTGCATGTGGTTACCACCCTTGGACCGTAACGCGAGGTGCCGCTCGAACGCCACGAGCTCCCGCGGCGCTCCTTGTTCGCCGTCCTTCGTCACGTCGAGCGGCGTGGCGGCGTCCGTCGGGACGGGCGCGCCGCCGCCGCCGGCTCGAAAGCATCTACGAATCGCGCCGAGATATTTCCAAATTTCATCAGCCGCCGACGGGCTCAGCGCGGCGAACGACGGCACGTGCTCCACGGGAACCACCTGGCAGTGATCCGGCACCACGCCCCCTTTGTCCATCGCGACGAACGACTCGGTCGCGATGCTCGCCACGAGGTGGGTGTCCTTCTCGTTGGAAAGGCAGAACCAGCACCCGCCGGGGGGCGGCGGCGCCGGCCGATCCCACTTCTCCGCCCGACGCTTGTCCCGATCCGCGTTGCGCTCCTCCTCGCTCTTCGCCATGTGCACCACGATGTCCCGTCCGTAGAACGTCGTCTCGTTGAGTTCGAGTGCCTTCTCCGCAGCCTCCGTCGTGGTGTATGCCACGTGGCAGAATCCCCGGGATCGGCCCGACTCGTTATCGCGGCCGAGTCTCAGATCCGCCAACTCTCCGCACTGCGCGAAGAATTCCGCCAAAGCTCCCTCATCCGCCCGGAAGTTGAGGTTACGCACGAACACCGTCTTGTCGGGGTCGCCGCGGAGCGGGTCCGTGCGCACGTTCCCCGCCATGCGCGCCTTCTTAGCCTTGGGTTCCTCCCACCGGATACCCGCGTGGTTGAACTCTTCACCGCGGCCGTAGAGGTTGACGTTCTTACCGCTCCCGTTGGGTCCCCCATGGGGCGGCGCATCGTACGGGTTTCGTGTGGTGTCCGGAGGGAGCTGCTGGAGCGCGGACGGGGGCTGTTTAGCCGCCGGGAGCAACGCGAGCGCGTGGAGCCACCGTTCTTTGCGATCGTTACCGACTGGCGCGAGAGCCACCAGCCGAGTGGCGTGCCCTCGTGGGTTCTTGTAAGGCTCCCGCGCGTAGTGGCAGCCGCCGGTGCCGCAGACGTGGTACCTGGGCTGGACGTCCCTCGCCACGTCGGAGATGGCGGGGCTGCCGGCGGCGGATGCGGTGGCGACGGCGTCTCCCGGCGCGGCGGTCGCGTTATGATCGCATCCCCGCGGCCATTCGTTGGTGAGGAGTAGGTCGACGACTCCCCCCGGGTTGGTTTCGGTGGTCGCGTTGCTGCGGAGTAGGGTACGTACGTCGGCGGCGCGGTACTCCCCCGCGCGCTCCGCCGTCGTCGCCGCCAGCTGTGATTCGTCGTCGTGGACCAGCGGGTTGTGCCGTCCGGGCAGCGCGGCGACGCGCAAGCCTTGGATCTCGTGAACCTTTGCAGCGCGCAGGAAGGTGACGTTCGGGGCGACGACGCCGGACGGATCGCGGCAGAACTCGCGGCCGTCGGGAAGGCCGTCGATGAAGTACGTCGGGAGGGGTGCCGTGAGGGTGCCGTCGACGTACGGCCTGACCCCCGCGTGCGTCGCGTCGTCGTCCTTGGAGGTGCCATCGTCGTCGGCGGCGGCGGGCGATTCGCCGAAAAACTTTCCCACGCAGAAGAGCGCGGTGAACGGACCGGCGGGGGACGCGTTGACGGCCTCGACGCGCTTGTACAGCGCCGGAAGGTTGCCGCGGACGTCGCCCGCGATCAGGATCTTGACCGTGTTCGGGTCGGACATCTCGCCCGTGAGCTTAAGATGGCCCGGTGCCCGTGAGCTGTGGTGAGGTCCGAGGCGATCGACCGTTCGGCACCTCCAAAAGTTTGTTTCCCCGAGAAGTGATTACAAGTAACCACGTGTAAGAACACGTGTAAACAGTATGAATGTATAAGTACTGGCCGTAATTGTGCCGAATTACGAAACCATATGGGCAAATAGCGTTGGCCGAAACCGAGCGTTATTTGCGCTTTGCGGTCCACGCTCACCGAAAGGACCAAAATGCGTCGTCTGACGTCTTCGCAATCGGAGCCCTCTCACTGCAAGGGGCACGCGCGCGGCGGAGAGAGACGCAACCACCACCGGATCTCTTCCGCGATCTCACCGCACATCGCGCACGGAGACACCGCGACCCCTCGTCTCGCGTCCGCGTTCCACACACAGGACCCGCGCCGCCCGTAGGTCCAGACGCGAGCGGCGCCGAAGGAAGGTTTCCGACACCGGCTTCCAAAATGCCCGGGGCCCGCGGCAAGAAGGCGCAGGGTACGCACGACTGGATCGGAACCCTGCTGGACGAAAACACGGGTGACGCCGCGCCAAAGAAGAAGCGGGGAAGGCCCGCGAGCCGCAAGCCCACCGCCTCGGACGGCAGCGACAGCAGGTACCCTCCCGCCTCCTCCCCATTATTCCAATCCCTAAGTTCCAGCCCCGAGTTCCCGGTCGTCGCGATCGACACCCCATCGCCGCCGCGATCTGACCGACCCCGCCGTCACCACACGCAGATTCACCGATGATTCCGTCGCGACGAGATCCACGGCCGTGCCCGGCACCCCCGAGCACGGATCCAACACGCACGACGCCACCGCATCCCCCGCGGTGAGCATCGACGAGCTCCCGCTCCCGCCCCTCGACGGCGCATCATTGACCCTCGACGACGATGGACTCGCCATCGAAGATCCCTTCGCCTGCGACGCGGGCGCGGCCGGGATGCTCCACGACGTCTTCGCGCTCGATCCCGACCAGCTGTTCATCCCGCCCGGGATGCAACAGCCCGCGGGATCCGGCGCGGGATCACTCCACCACTCCGCCTTTGACGGCGGATCGATGGGCGAAGGGGACCCGGGCGCCGAACTCGAGGCGGGCTTTGAAAATGAAGATCCGACGAAAAGAACCGCGAGGCTCGCGAGGAACAGAGAGAGCGCGCAACTCTCACGGCAGCGCAAGAAACAACAACTCAGCGAACTCGAACGCAGATGCCGAGCCCTCCAGTCCACGAACTCGCAGATGCACCACATGGTCGCGAGGCTGAGCCACGAGAACCACGCTCTGCGGCATCACATCGCCGCGACGGGCGGGGCGCAGCTGCCGCCGCACCTGCAGATGCCGGCGACACCGCCGCCGCTCGTCGTGCTCCCGCCGGGCGCGGCGATGCCGCCGGGGATGGTGCCGGTGCACCCGAGCATGATGCCGCAGACGCAGAAGGTGCCACTGCCGGCGGCGGCGGCGGCGGGCGTCGTGGCCATCTCGGTTCCGGACTCTTCCGGGCCCAAGCCGGGGAACCTTTCGGACGACGCGCCATCCGTCGAGAAGGCTCCCGTCGTCGCGGCGGCATCGACCGCCAGGGCAGGGAAGAGGCGAAAGGGCGCGGGCGGGAGCGTCGCGGCGGTCACCGCCGGCGCGCTCGCCGTCCTCTCCGTGGTGTGCCTCGCCGGCGTGAGCGTCACCACCGGCGGGGCGGATCGGGCCGCGGTCGGGGGCGTTGACTCCCCCGCCGCCGCACAGCTGGCGCTCGGGTCGTCCGTCGCGTCGTACGGCCACCAGATGACCGCGCGGCGACGATTAATGGGCATCCAGACGGAACCGGAAGCCGAAACCGGCGACATGGAACCCATCCCAATGAGGGGAATCAGCCGGGAGATTGCGCTTCGGCCCGAGCCGGCGGGCGTGGATCTGTGGGACGCGCGGGGCAAGGCGTCGTACACCGAGGTGCTCACCGGCGCCCTCAACGAAATAACCCTAAACCCCGAAGCCTCGAGCGTCCAGACCAAGAACCGTGGTGTATCGTTCGAGAACGCGTCCTTTGACGACGGGGAGGCGGATCCGCTCTTCGCCGCTTTCGCCGCCGCGGGTCTTCGAGCGGATGCGCTGTCCCGCGTCATCTGCTCCGAGATGTTCCGATGGACCCCCGCGGGTAACGTGACGGCGGGGAGTGGACTCGACGTCGAGCTCGCGCGGCGCGTGCGCGTGGCGATGGAGGATGGGGAGTCGGAGGGGGATGAGGAGGAGGCCGCGGTGAAGGGGACTAGGACGATTGAGACTACAAACGGGCAGACTTCCGCGGGGGAGTTGCTTCCGTCCGCGATTCCGTTGCCGCCGTCCGTGGCGCCCGATGGGACGTCCGTGGCGCTGAACGTGATGGGCGGAGACGGGGGCGCGCCCGGGGGGACGAAACGCGCGGAGGCTGCGGCGGCGAGGAGCATCTCGAGCGGGTCCTTCGACGGCGAGGACGACGCCAAGCTGGTTTCAGTTTTGTTCTCCGAGGAAACGTCCGAGGATACGGGTGATGAGAGGCTGTTCGTGGTGACGCACTCGCCGAGGAGCTCGGAGTACGTCACGTACGCGTGCAGGTTCCCCCGAGGGACGTACATCGGGTCCACCGCCGCGCGTAGCGGCGCGTGAGTGAGGCGCACCCGACGAATGATATTCGCATCCCGGAGATGCATAAACGCATAAGACGACGACACGACTTAGCAGAGGAACAACCTCACCGTGAAATAACGAAGACTTCCGTGTGTAGCATTACATATCAGCCGCGATGAACGCCAACGCTTCCTTGAGCCACTCCCCGTTCCAGTCCGCGTCCTCGTCGTCAAACTCGGTGCTGAACCTGTGCGGCACGCCGAATTCCCCGAATTGCTCCGCCAAACGCTCCATCTCCCACCGCGTTCGGTTCCCGCTCCACATCCCGATCCTCGCCTCGCCGCTCGCGCTGAACCCCATCTCACCGGCGACGTACTCGCACGTCGCCAACGCACCCGCGTTGTACGGCAGGAACATGGCGTTGTGCGGGAACGCATCCGCGAAGCTCGTCCACGGCGGCTTGGTCTCACCCGGAGTCTCGTCGTCGACGAAATCCACGTGCCCCCACGGTCGCACGTACCCTGAAAAGTCTCCGAGCACCGGGACGTCCGCGACGGCGACGCGGTGGAACAGGTGCGGGTGCCTCAGGAGCATGTTCAGCGCGCCGAATCCCCCGTTGGCGTAACCCAGCAGCGAGATCGTGCCCACGTTGTACCGAGCTAAGAACCGGGGGAGGACGACGTCGAGGAGGAACGATTCGTGATTGCACGTGGCGGTGTCGGCGAGCCAGGTTGGTCGGTTAAACCCGAGCTCCACAACCACGCACTCGTTCTTCTCGTGGAACAACTCCGTCTCGCATATGGCTTTCGTGCCGCCGACGCCGTTGAGGGTCTGGCCGAACCCGGCATCCGCGGGGACGACTATAAGGGTCGGGTATGGAACCTCTCGGTCGTTGTCGTAATCCGTCGGTACGGTGACCCTGTAGGTGATTGGCGACGGGAGGTTGCTCGGGTTGGCGCCGGGCTCGCGGTCGTCGACGCCGTCTTTGCCGCCGTACCGGATTCCCGAGAGATCGTGCTTGAAGTGCTCGAGGTCTCGGTACCTGGGGTTGGGGATGGGGAGAGGGAGGAGGGATCGGTTAATTTAGGTCGGCGGTGGGCGCCGGGGCCTGTGGAAAATCAAATCGTGGACGGCGCGCTCTGAAGGGATGTGCGCGGCGCGCACCTGTGAAACGGCCTGTCCTCGTCCCACTTGAACTTGTCAGCGACTAAGGGCACGGTGTTCTCCTCGGCGGGCTCGTCGAACCCCAGCTTCTCCATCATCTCCGCCTGCTCCTCGGTCGGGAACGCGACGTTCATGCGCACGCGCTCCGCCTTTGCGCCCTCGGTGGAATCGCCCGCCGCCGCGACGGTGAATGCGCCGCGGGTGGCGCGGCGGGAGGATACGCGCGCCGCGTTGGGGGCGCGCGTTGGACCCGCGAGGGAACCGAACGCGCTCGTGTGTGCCGACATCGGACCTTTGGATCGTCTGACGCGGGTGGCGCCGGCGAGTGGCGCGGCCAAACCCTGGCTCATCAACCAAGTGCTTTTTGGCTGTCGTCAGATTTGCTGCACTTTTTCAACCAACCTCTCACAAGATGGAGGCGTACCTGGTGGACCTCGCCCGGCTGGCGCTCACCTTCGGAGCACTGGCGCTCGGAGGCAGGTTAGGAGCACTCGTGGATGCGCCGCTGGTGGGTGAAATCGTCGTCGGCATGCTCTTGGGGCCGGACGGCGCGGGTTTTGTCCCGGAGAGCGACGCCTTCATCCTCGTCGGCGACTTTGCGTTGTGCGTGCTGGTGATGGAAGGTGGGCTGAGCATCGACGTCGGGGCTCTGCGATCGGTCGGACCGATCGCGCTGGCCATCGCCGTGAGCGGGACGATGCTTCCCATCGCGCTGGGGGTCGCGTACATGTCAGCGTGCGGCTACGCGGTCATCACGGGCGTCGCCGCCGGGACAGCGTTGAGCAGTACTTCCATCGGGATGGCCACCAAGGTGCTCCAGACGCTGGGAGAGCTGACCAGTCCGTTGGGTAACCTAATCTGCGTGGCCGCGATGGTGGACGACGTGCTATCGTTGGTGATACTCGCGGTGGTGTCCAACCTCGACGGCGACGGGGGCGGGAGTGGTGACGTGGGATGGAAGGTATCGAGGCCGATCCTCGCGAGTGTCGGAGTCTGCGCCGTCGGAGCCGCGCTGGCGACGGCGACGCCGCGGGCCATGAGAGGTGGATTGAATAAGGCGGGTGATGCGGTGGCGAACGTGGTGTTCCCGACCGTGGAGGATATGACGGTGTGGGCGATGCTTGGTGTCACGTTAGGTGTCGTGGTGGCGTCGGGCGCGGCGGGGTCCACTCATTTACTCGGCGCGTTCGTGGGCGGCGTGGCGTTCTCGAACGTCGCGGCTCCGTCCGCGCGCGATGCGTTCGCACGGCACGCGGAGCTCACGTCGTGGCTCACGTCCGTGTTCTTCCTCGCCGTCGGGACGCGCATCCCACTGGCGCGAATGTTCGAAGCGAAGGGATTGGTATTGGGCGTAGGGTACTCCGTTTTGGCGATTGTCGGCAAGTACGTTACGGGCGCGTGGTGTTATCCGGAGTGGGGTAAGGCGAGGGTGGTCGGGTGGGCGATGGTGGGACGGGGCGAGCTCGGGTTCGTCATGGCGCAGAGCGCGCGGGAGGGCGGTCTGCTGGGCGACGCTCCTTACGTAGCCGCGGTGTGGGCGCTTCTAGTCGCAACAATCGTCTCGCCGGTTTTTTTGAAGTCGTCGCTTCGGCTTCTTCGCAACGCGGAGGCTACGGACGTCATTCCGGTGGTGGGTTAGTCATTCAGATTGGAGTCGGCAGCCCGATCCACGGCGTGTCACAGCCGTGCATCGCGCGCGCGTCTCGATTATTTTATTACATCACGATTCATCGTTTTAAACTCGAGTCCGCCGTCTTGAAAGTCGCGACCCGATTGATTGTTCCCGTTCATCAATCATTGCGCGTTTTCTCGAAGCCATTCGCGAAGCGCGTCGAACTCGCCGGCGAAGGACATGTCCCTGTGCACCTCCAGCGTCTCCAGTATCCGCCTCGGCGCCTTGAGCCCGGCGAGCTGCGACTGGAACTCCGGTTCGTTCGTCGCGAGCGAGAGCAACGCACCGATGGACGCCTTGGCGCACGGCTCTGACTGCTCTCCGAACGATTCCAGCGCCGTAAGAAGCACCGACGCGGGGGACTTACCCGAGCGAAGCTTGGCGCGGATGAGCTGCGACTTGGCCCTCGGGTTATCCCTGCACGTCGCCCACGTCGTCATCGCGCCCCACTGCTGCGTCCGCTCGTCACGCGCGAACCGGTCCATGGTGTTCACGACGGCGATGGGCGTTCGGCCCGATTTCACGGATTCATCCGCCTTGACCCGCCTGGCGGTGGCGTCGGTCGACGCCAACGCGTGTAACAGCGCCAAGCCGCCCGGCGCGAACGCCACGGGCCCAACCTCGACGGCGTGCGCCACCGCGCCGACGCCGCCGCGCATCACGATCTCGACGCCCACGGCCGGTGACGCCGCGAACATCTCGGCGAGCGCCTCGGCGGCGTCGGCGTGTCGCCGCCCGTCGCTCTCGTCGTCGAGCGCGAGCACGGCGGTTTCGATGGACCAGGACCCGCCGCCGCCGCCGGGCTTTGGCGTGAACCTCGCGCCGGATTCGGCTTCCGGGTACATGTCGCCACCCACCTCCTCGGACGCCGCGTGCGTGGTGAACCTCGGCTTGCTGACGACGCTCGCCGGGTCCTCCGGATTGTTGTCCACCGGATCGACGGACCTTCTCGCCGTGTTCGGGGCGGGGTCGAAGCGTCTGTCGAGCGTCGACGGAGCCACGAAACGCTCGTCCCTGTCAACCGCCGCCGCGGACGGGGTGCGCATGGAAGCCTCGTCCGCGCGCCTGAGCCGCTCGCGTTCATCGCGCGTGGACATCATCCGGCGGCCCGCGCCGTCGGGTGTCTTGAACCCTCCGCCCGGGACGTTTCGCGCATACCGCGTTTGTCCGGCGCCTCTCGGAGATTTTCCTTCTCGACCTTCCTCCGCGAGCCGCAGCTCCGCGGCTCTGCGCTCGTTGGGCGACTCCCTGCTCTTCGTCGCGGACTTGGCGCCGCCGCGGTCGCCGCGGATCCAGTCGCGGAGCTCGGCGAACTCGCCGTTGAACGTGATCGTCTTGAACTCCACCAGCGACTTGCGAAGCAACGCTCGCATACCCTCGGCGACGAGGAGGTCCTGAACGGGTTCGTTAGCCTTTGCGAGCGCGAGGGTGCACCCGACGAATTTGCGCACGCGCGCGTCCGACCGGCCCTTGTCCAGCGCCCGCGCTTCCTCCAGCCCCGACTTGAGCACCGGGAGGAAGTCGACGCCGATGACGAGGTCCTGAGCGTCCACGCCGCCGACGCCAGAGTACGTCCAGAGACAATGCGCGGCTTCAGCTTTGACGTCCAGGCTGTCGTGCCGGTACACCCCGTCCACCACCGCGGCGGGTACGATCCGAAACCGTTTCTGCTTGCGAAGCTTCATCATCGTGCTGGGGTTGCCGAGGAGCCCGCGGAGAACCTTGAACGCGGCGTACGTCACGTCCATGTTCGCGGGGTAGAGCCGGAGGCAGTCGATAGCCGCTCGAGGGCCGCCGTTGGTCAGTACCAGATACGCGGAGTCTCGTTGGGAGAGCTTGGCGAGGCCGAGGAGGCACCGGTACGCGGTCTCCTCGGACTCCCGCGGGGAGACGCCGCTTTTTTTACCCGGCGGGTTGACCGCCACCGCGGCGAGCATCGTCACCGCCTGTTTACGAGCCGCGTACATCTGATCCGGGGTGAGTGAAAGGCGCTCGGCGACGGAGCCGGTCGGGGGTGAAACGCGGCGGCCGCTGGGTGACCTGAGCGGCGGCGATTTGAGCATCGAGTTAAGCGGCTGTTGTTGCTGCTGCTGCTGCTGCGTTCGGGCCGCCGACGTTGGGGTCTTGGAGCCGCCGCGTTCGCGTTTGGATGGGGTTCCCGGGGGTGACGCCGCCTTCGACTTGGAAGGGGTGGACGAGGCGTCGATTGTTACTCCGTTGGGAAGTGGCGTGGGGTTGGTAAACTCATCCTTGGTCCACTCCCGCAGCGCGGAGAACTCACCCTTGAAGGAGATGTGCGCGTGCTCCACTAGTCCTTTGCGGATCAACGAGCGGACGCGTCCCTTGATCATCATCTCCTGAACACGTCGGTTATGAATGGCGAGCGCGAGGAGGCACCCGATGAACTTTTTGGCGTTTGTTCCCGAGGGATCGTCGCGTTTGGGGCGGGACAGCGCTCGCGCGATGAAGTCCACCGCGCCCGCCTTGACGATCGCATCCTGCGCTGGACGCTTCCCGACGGTCGCCGCGGGCCACAGGGTTCCCGCCGCGGCGCCGCACGCGTCCACGTCGTCGGCGTGGTACTTCTCGACGATGTGGCAAATCGCCTGCGGCATGAGCTGGAACCCCTTGGATTTAACCGCGGCGATCATGGACAGCGGGTTGACCAGCAACTCGCGGATCAAATCCATGCACTGGGTCACGACACGCACGTTGTTCGCCTCCTTCTTCATGACCCTCACGGCGGTCATGACGACGCCGACCTGCACCAGCATGTTCGCGCCGACGCCGGTCGCGAGTCGAGTCAGCGCGACCATCGCGTTCGTTTGGTACCGTAACTGGTTAGGACGAGACAGCCGCGGCGGCGGGTTCTCGGCGACGTGGCACAACAACGTCACCGCGCGTTTGCGCGCGCGGTACAGGTTAGACGGGTGGTACTCGCCCCTGTGTTTGGGGTTACGAGCGGCGGCGGCGGCGGCGAAGTCCGCGTCCGGATCGAGCTCCGGATCGCGAGGCGGACTTTTCGGAAGGATGGACCGCGGGGATGTCGCCGTTCGTTCACGGTTAGCCGCGACGTCCGGGCTCTTGGCGGCGAGCCTCGGCGGGCTCGTCGGGGCCTCCGCGGCGCCGTACAGGTTCGCGATTTGCGGCGCGGATGCTCCGAGCTTGAACTGCGAACGGGCGTTTTCGCTCGAGCCGTTGTGAAGCGCAGTTTTTCGAGCGTTGCGGCTTTCGAGCCATTCGAGCGCGAGTTCCGTGTCGTGGACCCGCACGCTGTCCACCGAATCTTCGGCGTCCGCGTAGGAGTACCCGAGCATGACGAGTTGCGCGATGACGACGACTTTGGATGAGAGCATCGGGTCGATGCGAACGGGGAATTTCGCGGCTACCGGCATGTCGACGCCTTCTTGTTCGTACCTCATCCTGGCCACTTCGTTTTGGAGCGCGCGGAAGTTCTGTGAGAGCTCCTGGACGCGTTGCTGCGCGGCGCGTAGTTGTGCGCGCTCGCGGTTGATGGCTTCGTTGCCGCTGGCGCCGTCCTGGCCTTCTTTCAGCTCCTTGACGACCGCGCGAAGGTTGGCCACCTCTTGCTCGGAGAGGGAGAGGGCGGAGACTGCGTTGCGCATGGCTGAGCTCGCCTGCTCGAGCATCATCTGCGACGAGGACGTCTTCGCGCGTAGCGCTTCCTGCGCGGACTTGATCGCGTTGTCGAAGTCATCCTTGCGGACCTGGGTACACGTGGGTGGGCGGAAGGGGCAGATCGTAAGCGTCGGCGTCGTCCTTGTTGTTGACGGGGCAAACTGAAATGGGTGTCGTGCTTGGCCGAAAAATATCGTGGGGGGTTAGGGACGCACCATGCCGTCCGCGGTCACCTCGACGCCGCGGGTGAAGTCCGGGAGGGATGTCGTCTCGACATCGTCAGAGTATCGCCCCATGGCGTGGGTCACGAGCGGAGGCTCGCGTCTTCGCGCCCGGGGAGGACTGAGTCCGGTACCAGCCGAGCAGATCTGTACACGCTAAAAAACTTGTGGTGTTACTCCGATTTATACGGCATGATTAAACCGTGCTTGTTGAGTCAACTGTCTTGGCGCGTAGCACTATAGAAGCATCCTGTCAACACCCGCGTGTTGATATTGGGCACTTTCATTTTCCGAGACGCGCCCTCTCGGGTGGGTCAACCTCGAGAAAGGCCAGGCAGCCATGTCGGGCCGCATCCTCGAGCATGACTTCGCCAGCGTGGTCCGCCGGTTGAACATGCTCGCCGAGAATCAGGTCTGCGCGGACTGCCCCACGCGGAACCCCGACTGGGCGTCCGTCAAGCACGGCATCTTCATCTGCCTGAACTGCTCCGGCATCCATCGCTCGCTGGGCGTGCACGTCTCGTTCGTGCGGTCCGCGACGATGGACACGTGGACGCAGGCCGAGGCGCGCATGATGGAGAAGGGCGGGAACAACAGGCAGCGCAAGTTCTTCGACAAATACGGCCTGCACGAACAGACCCCGCACAGGGAAAAGTACAATCACGCCGTCGCGGAGGCGTACCGCGGCAAGCTTAAGGCGGACGCCGACGGCAAGGAATGGAAGAAACCCAAGTGGATGAAGAAAAGCTCCGGCGGCGGCGGCGACGCGCGCACAGCTGTGTCGGCACCCTCGGCACCCTCGGCGTCCAAGCCGAAGAAGGGCAGCGGGCAGTTCGACCTCGGCACCGGCATAGGATCGCTAATCAAAACAGCGTACGTCGCCGACGAAGACGACGGATGGCGCCCGCCGTCCCCTAAACCCCCGCGCGGCGCCACCCCGGGCCGGTTCCTCATGGGCCTCCAACCCGCGGCGTGGGTCAAGTTCCTGAAACAACTGGACAGGCAGGACGACAGGACGTACCACTTAAAGAAGATGTCGGAGGATGAGCGAGCGCAGGTCGTCGCCGCCATGTCGGGCGCGCCGCCCCCGCCGCTGCCGCCCTACCCGAAGATTGGCAGCGCGGCACCGACGGGGGGGACCAAAGGGGACGCGTCGTCGTCCGATGATTCGAGCGATGAACGCGGGCCGGGGCCGGGGCCGGAGCTCGGGGGCGGAGGCATCGCCAGCGTTAACCCGTTCGGAGACGCTCCGGTTGTTTTACCGAAGAAGAAAAATAGAGTGGACAGCGACGACGACGACGAGCCTGGTCGGCGTAAACCGTCGAAGAAGAAAGACTGGGACGCATCGAGCTCGGAGGATGACGACGACGACGGTGACCTGAACAAGAAGTTCAAGGGTGGGCTCGGCTCGATCGACCGCGTCAAGGAGGAACGCGTGCGACGGGAGAAGGAAAAGGAAAAGGAAAAAGCCGAGCGGCGTCGGCGAAAGGCGGAGAAGGAGACGCGCGCGAGGGAGGCGCTCAACGCCGCGCACAGGAACGCCGCGTTGGCGGCCGCGGCGGAGGCACAGATGGCGGCGGCGATGGCGTCCAAGGCTGCCGGGAAGGCGAAGAAAGCTTCTTCCGCCGGGGACAGTCGCGGAGGAGGTCGGCGACCCCCCGAGGTTTCATTCGACGCTCCCCCGGCGCGGTCATACGCCCCGCCGCCACCGCCGCCCCCGTCGACCGACCCGAACAGGTACTCCGGGTTCGCGAATCCCGCGCTGGACTGCCGGGGCGCGCCGCCACCGCCGGGAGGAGGCCTCGGGGGCTACCAGAACGGCGCGATGGCGTCGTCGGCCGCGTCGAACGACTGGAGCTCGCAGATGAGCGGGTACGTAACCGGAGCTTCGGCTTCGACGTCCTCTATGTTCGGATCCGCCAAGTCCTGGCTCTCCGGCACCCTCAAGTCCATGGCGGACAAACTCGACGGCTCAGGCGGCGTCGCACCGGGGCCGCAACCGCATCAACCGCATCAACCGAAGGCTGGTTTCAACGCGTTTCAGATCGACGCCAAAGGGGTACCGAGGGACCCGAATGAATTTCGGGAAAGCCACGCCAACGCCGGCGGGTTCGGCGTCGTCGGCAAGGCCACAAACCATAACTCGGTCAAGAGCATATTCGCGGAGGCGCCGCCGCCGCCCACGGGCGGCCGCGGTAAATTCGGCGCCGAGGAAGGCTTCTACGACGACGTGTCCGACGAATCGGAGAGTGAAAACGAGTCCGACGCGAACGAGTTCCCGCTGGCGGCGAATCAGCGCACTCAACCGAAGGGTTCCTTCGCGAGTAGCATCCAGAGCCTGGCGAACGACTTTGGCACTCGCGCCAACGTCCAAACCCCGAGTGGTGGTTTCTACGACAGTTGATCAATAATGTAATCGCTACTAGATGCTACGTCATCATTAAAACGAACCGACTATGAGTTAGACCATGTCGTATAGACGAGCCGACGCAGCCGGGACTTTATCGCACCACCCGCACTCCAGCGCGACTCTCATCCCGAGCGCCGCCGGATCCCAGTCGTCCAATATCCGCCCCGATACGTCCCCACTCGGCCAGAACATAGCCCGCCCGAACCGCCGGAACAAACCGTAGCTGCCCGGGAAGTTGCTCAGCAGCAGCACGTCCGGTATTCGCCTTTGCCTACCCGTCCGGCATCCCTCGATGTCCAGCGCGAACGCCAGCAGACCCAGCGATACGTACACCACGCCCACCCCGCCGACCGTGTATCCCAGCGCCTTGGCGTACCACATCCGTTTACCACGTCGTAGCCACGTTTCGATCGTGCCCTGGACGCGCAGTTTGACGATCATGTCCCCGCGCGAGGTACCCGGCGGGTACGGCGGCGACGAGGACGTTTGATGATCTTCGCGGACAATCGGAAATCCCTCGTTTGCGATGCGCTTGTCGCCGCCGTTCGCGGCGACGGCGCTGTTGGCCTTGATGGAGAGCTTCAAGGGTCGGCCGGTCAGCGTCGGGACCGACACGATCGCGCCCGCCTCGTGTTGTTCTTTCGTGAGCGCGAATCGCACCAAGACGTCGGCGGAGGTTTTGTCCCTGGGTCGCGAGAAGTAGGGATGTCTCAGTTCCCTGACGACGAAGACGACGGATTGGAGCCTGTTGGTGCCGAGCGCGCCGATGCGTATCTCCCGCCCGTCTCTCCATCCCGGCCGGACGACGACGTGGAAGTGCACCGTCTCCTTTCCGGGCATCCCTTGGTACCCCGACTCGATCGTGTACGTCTCCACCTGCTCGTGGCGTCGCGTGCCGGTGAAGAGTTCCTCGAGCGTGCACCACAGCTGGCACACGATGGTCTCGGGCACCCCCATCGCCGCGCAGTACTGCATCCGCGCGTGCGTCTCCGCCTCCATCCACTCGCGCGGGTCCTCGTACTCGTCATCGTGCCCGTGCGCGTCGTACCTCTCCCGCGTCTTCGGATCCGACAGGAGCGCGTACGCCGCTCCGATCTCCTTGAACCTGGCGTCCGCCTCATCCTTCATGTCCGCCGGGGCTTTGTCGGGATGGTGCATCCTGGCGAGCTTGTGGTAGGCTTTGCGGATGTCACCCGGCGAGGGTTCATCGGACCGGGATAGCCCGAGGACCTCGTAGGGATCCGGGGGTGCCTCGCCGCCCATCGCGCCCGCCCGCCCCACGGCGTCGCCTCACACTGAAGAACTCAATATTCGCCGAGTCACTGAAAAGTCTCTTCTGGGACCCAAAATCAATTTGCGCGGGGAGACCTTGTCACACAACGGCACGGCGCAGGTCGACGGACGGAGCGTCTACACCCGCGGGTGGTCAGCGATCATGGGTCAGGTCAAGAAGTACGCCTTCCGGCGTCGCCTGGAGAAGCACAACTATTCGTTGCTGGGCGCCGAGCTCAGCGACTCGGACGCGGACGATTCGCCGGTGACCCCCGCGATGGAAGCCGCCGCGGCCGCCGGGCTCGACGCGTCGGCGCTGTCGCACATGGAGGAGCGGGATTTCGCGCACGTCACCAGGGGCGGCGCGGGAAGGATCGCGCAGTACCTCAGCGTCAGGTGAGAGCGGCATCCGCGAGGGAGTCCCGGACGCGGCTGCGATCGAGCCGCCCGAACCGCGATCTCCAACCGATCCGCCCCGATCGATCGGACCCGAATCGGAAAAGCACCCTCGGATCCCTCCCGCTCTCGTTCCCGTCGGACATGTTCTCACCCCCTCGCCCTAATCTTCATCCACAGGAACCACCTGCTGCAGATGTGGCAGAAGGACACGCGCACTCCGCTGACGATCGAGCGATGCCTATCGTCCACCCCGACGGACACCGCCGACCTCGCGCGAGAATCGCACGCGTGGCTCCAGAGACACGGCGCGATCAACTACGGCGCGATCGACGTGTCACCGCCCAAGCCGCCCACACCCGAGCCCGAGCCGCATTCGGAGGAACCCACAGATCAAACCGATGAACAGGACGCCCCCAAAGAGATCACCGACGAGCTCCTCACCGAGCGCACAGTCGCGTACCTCCGCACCGCGGACATGAACACCACCACCGAGAAACAGATCCGTAAAGCGATCGAGGCGGAACTCGGCGCCGATCTCACGGAGAAGAAGCTCGTGGTTCGCGCCATCGTCACCGGGTTCCTCGAGGACCCGGACAAGTACAAAGACGTCGGCGCGAAGGAGGACAAGGACAAGGACGCCGCGGAGAAGGCGGCGGAGGTGGCTAAAGCGAAGGCGGCCGTCGCCAAAGCGGCGAGGGCGATCGAAGCCGCCCGGCCTAAACCGACCAAGCCGGTCGTCGTCGTCGGCGCGGGCCCCGCGGGTCTCGCCGCGGCGCGCATGGTGACGTCGCACGGCGTCCAGTGCATCGTGCTGGAGGCGCGCGATCGCGTCGGCGGTCGGGTGCACACCGATCGGAGTTCGTTGTCCGTCCCCGTGGACATGGGCGCGAGTATCATCACGGGATGCGAGCCGGATGCGAAACGTCGAACCGGCCTTCCGTGGCTCGGCGTCCGCGCGGATCCATCCGCCACGATCGCCGCTCAACTCGGCCTCGCGCTGAAGACGCTGGGCAATAAGCTCCCGCTGTACGACGGCGTCACCGGTGAACTCGTGAGCGACGAGACGGACGCTCGCGTGGAACGGCACAGGGACGCGTTGATGGACCGGGCGAGGCTGCGCGTGGACCGCGAGGGCGACGCCGCGACGGCCAAGATGTCGCTCGCGGAGGTCATCGAGGATGAGCTGGAACAGGCGTTCGGGGAGGATGGCGACGAGGCGGCGGATGACGACGACAATAAGGAGGCCGAAGACGCGGACGGCGACAAGAAGGAGAAGGTCACTCTGACCGCCCAGGAACGGAGGCTGCTGGGGTGGCATTGGGCGAACTTGGAGTACGGGTGCTCCGCGCCCCTCTCGAAGATTTCCATGGCGCACTGGAACCAGGATGAACCCTACGGCGGTTTCGGTGGACCTCACTGCATGGTCAAGGGTGGGTACGGGCAAATCGTCGACTCCCTCGCCGAGGGACTCGATATTCGCCACGAAGTCGTCGTCAAGAAGGTTAGTCACTTCAAGGGCGACGCGGACGCCGGCGGTGTCGAGGTGACCACCGCGAGCGGCGAGGTGATCGAGGGCAGCGCGTGCATCGTCACCGCGCCGCTCGGCTGCCTCAAATCCGGCGACATCGAGTTCGCTCCGCGGCTGTCCGAGGCTAAATCCGTCGCCATCGCTCGGCTCGGGTTCGGCCACCTCAACAAGGTGGTCATGGAGTTCGACGAATGCTTCTGGGACGAGAGCGTCGATTACTTTGGCGCCGCGCGCGAGCACTACGCGCCGGATGCCGCGTCCACCGGCGACGATTCAATCGGCGGTCGCGGTCGGATGTTCATGTTTTGGAACCTGAAGGAGGCGTGCGGCGGCAACGTCCTCGTCGGGCTCGTCGCCGGGTCCGCGGCGGAGGCGATGGAACGAACCGACGAACCGACGTCGTCCTTGGTGTCCTCGGCGATGGGGGTGTTGAGGCGCATCTTTGAGTCCTCCGAGGGCGCGGTGACGGAGCCGAAAAAAGTCGCCGTCTCGCGGTGGGGCGCCGACCCTTACTCCAAGGGTAGTTACTCGTACGTCGCCGTCGGCGCGTCCGCGGAGGACTACGACGAGCTCGGCCGGCCGGAGCAATCGAGCGGCGGCCGGCTGTTGTTCGCCGGGGAGCACACGTGCAAGGAGCACCCGGATACGGTGGGGGGCGCGGTGCTCACCGGCTGGCGTTCGGCGCGGCACGCTCTTCACGTCATGAACGGCGACGCGGGCGACCCGTTCGACGAGGTGTTCAAGCTCGTGTCGTTGGAGGACATCGTGGGTGAGGACGATTCGGACGATTCGGACGCGGACGCTTCCGACTCGGACGACGAGGAGGACGTCGGCGGGGCTAAAAAGAAGGGTAAGAAGAAGAAGCGCAAGAAGAAGTACGTCGACGGCGAGGACGGCCCGGAGGACGACGAGAAGGCCCGCGATCGCATGCGCAGGCGCCTGGAGAAGGAGAAGGCGGAGCGCATGGAACAGCTCGAGCGGGAGCAAAAGGAGATGACGGATGGGAAGGAAGAGGTTAAGCGGGTGCTCCGGCACGTGGCTTCATCCCCAGACGGCGTCGCGGTTGATACCGTCACCTTCGACGGCATGCTCGAGATGATGCCCACGCTGGAGACCGCTTCAGGCCGCGGCGCGTTCTGCCAGAGCGCGGTGGCCAAGATGCCGCCGGCGCAGCTCGCCAACCTCGCGCTCAGAGACGGCGGCCTCGCCCTCTCCACGCTCGCCGCGTGGCTCGAGCAGGTCACCGCCAAGCCCAGCGGCAAGGAACTTTCCTCCAAGATGCTCAAGCTCCTCCTCGCGCTCCCGACGGACGTCGTGGACGCGCGGGTGCTGAGGGAATCCGGCGTGGCCAGGGTCGTCGCGGACAGGTTCAACGCGCACCCGATTCCCGACGTTCGTCTCCTGGCGAGGCGGTGCGCGCACCACTGGTCGAAAGCGGCGTCCGCGGCGAAGGCTCGAAGGGACGGCCAGGCCAAGGCTAAGAAGCTTAACGCCGAGGACAAGCCCCTCGGGTTCATCGACGACGACGGCGTTTCGGACGACGACTCCGACTCGGAACGCCCGTACGACCCGGATGACTCGCGAAGGAGGGTTAAAAAGGCCAAGCCTCCGCCGAAGCCGATGACTGTGGAGGAGATTATCGAATCCGCCGCGGGGCTCCAGGAGGGCGCCGCCGCCGCCGAGGCGCAGCGGCTCAAGTTCGAGGCGGACGCCGCGCTCGCCGCCGCGCGACAGGCTGCGGACGACGCCAAGGCTGAGATGATCCGCGCCGAGCGCGTGGCGCAGGAGCAGCTCCGCGGCGTTTGGGACGGAGCTCCTCGAATCGGAAAGAAGCAAAAGCTCCGGATGAAAACCTTTGAGGATTTCGCCAAGCACAAGACGAAGAAGCGCGAGCACAAGAAGCGACAGCGCGAGGAGCGCGAGCGCGAGGATGAGGAAGATGCCAGGATGGAGGCGGAGGAGGCTGCCGCGGCGGAGCGGGGCGAACCGATGGATGCATCCGGAGGCTCTCCGACCGCCGCCGGAGCCAGAGCCGGAGCCGGAGTGGGCGTCGACCTCGCGGCGGCCGCCGCGGAGGCTGCGAGGATCGCCGCGCTCGGGCCGGAGGAGCGGTACGCGGAGGACGTCAAGAAGGCGGTGCGCTTCTACGTTCGCAAGCAGCTGAAGCAGGGCATCAAAGAGAAGAAGCTTCGCGGCTTGAACAAGGACTCGTGCGGGAAAATCGAGGAGAAGGTCGCCGCGAAGGTCGTGGAAGGGAGCACCAGCCTGGGCGTGCCGGGCGACAGCGCCGAGGCGTTTTTGTCGAAGCAGAGGCGGGAGAAGGTTAAGAAGATGGTCGAGTCGTACGCGGCGTCGTACGCAAAGGCTAAGAAGTAGCTTCAGCAAATGAACACGATACATTTTTTACATTCAAGTCATCGGATAATCTTCGGCTGTCTCGAGAATGATGTCATTTTGAAACTGAACCATCCACCACTTTGTTGAGGATTGGTCGTCTCGGTGTTACCGGCTTCGACGTCTGTTTTGTTCTTCTTGTCCCACTCCAACATCTCCCACAACCACCCTGGCTTACTGAATAGGAAGATTGCGAGGCCGCTGCAAACCACGACGTACGCGAAGATAATGATGAGATTCCACTGCTCGCTCATTGTCGCGCCCCCCCACTCGTAACCGTGATTAGTAGTAGGACAGCCAAGTTGTTCGCTCGCGACGATCGAAGGGTCGTGCGGTGAGCGAATCTCGACTCTGAGAGTAAGGTTCGCCGGTGGGTAAAGTGAAGGCCACTCGTCGTGACACGTAAGAGCGGGGTTGTAGTAGAGCGGCGTGCAAGCGTGCTTCTGGACTTCCTCGTTGAACACGAACATCAAACCATTCAAATACGCAGCATAGTGACATTCCTCGCCGTAACTACCGTATTCTTCTTTCCATTGATGCACCGGAGCGAACGTGAAGTTCTGTTCGCCGATGCGAACCGTCAACGCCTCGCCGCTTTCGCTCGGATGGATCGACGGAACGTGAAAGTTTTCAACCTTCGCGGCGACCATCACCTTTTCTTCGTACTGTTGCATGTCCTTTTCGGGTTGCAACTGGGGTAGGGACTCGTCGAATGTCTTGGAGCTCTCCAGCTGAAAGGTGGGATCGAACGCCAGGGGCGTTATTTGGTTGTCGTCATTGAAATCCTGCTCGAGAAGCAGCGTCGGGAGTTGTCGCGACGTCCAAGTAGACTCGTATTCCTTTGTGAGTCCTCCCTGCCATTTGTCCACCGCGTCGTCGTAGCTTCTGATTTTATCGAACCGTGGATCTGTTAGGAACGTGATGTAGTGCACCAGAAGGACTATCGAGATGATGAAGTATGCCTTGAACGCCATACATGCCCCGAATTGTCCAATAACAGTCAGACAACCTTCATCGTCATCGCCATCTTTTTTGTCCTCCGGTCGGCCGAAGATGATTCTGTGCAAGAACGAGCGGATGGGATCGAACGTCCACTTGAAGGGCCCGGAGAACCTGTACAACAGCCCGGGAACCACGAAGAGCAGGCCAAACCATAACCCAACGGCGAGGCCCGCCGCGCAGAACGCGAGGGCGACCGGGCCTAATATCACGTAGACTGCTAAACCGGGCTCCTTGTTAGCGCTGTCATCAGCTTCTCCCGCATGGTACCAGCCAGCCTGGGCCAGCGCGGGCGTCGGCGCCATGAGCAATAGCGCGAGTGCCAGCGCGAAGGCGACCGCGCGGGATCCTCGCCTGGTCATCGTACTGAGCCCGGTGGGTGTGGTCAGTCCGTCCCGTCTTCAGCAACGGATACCTTCGAAGGTACCTTAGAAGGTAATTAAGTCTGTCTCTCGCGCGAAGAGTTTTGCCAAACGGCACACCCGCGCGATGGTTCCCGCGGTCGCGGGGTTTAAAACTTCGGATGAAGCGCCAAGTCGCTACGCCGACGGTGCGTCCAGTCGAGTGGAAGCCGTGCTGCGAGGTTGCGGCCGCTGCCTCGGGGCGTTCGACACCAATGACGAGATTCAACACAGATTCAACACATGACGATGACACTGACGTGACGATCGACGAGCTGACTTGACATTGCCAACCGAGCGGAGCCCCTCGCGCCTCGAGGGCGTCGCGCATGGCCGACCTCGAGGCGCTGTGGGCGGACGTCGTCGACGATGCCGCCGAAGACATCGCGACCGGCCGGCGAGCCGTGTGCGAGGGATGCTCCAGGCCGTCCTCGGCGTGCCTGTGCTCGCACCTGCCATCGGACGGGCCGCTCGAAACATCGGGGGCGCTCTTCGTCCTCACGCATCCCAACGAATCGAAGCGCGCGTTGAACACGGGTTGGATTTTACCCCGGTGCATGCGACGGTGCGAGATCGTCACCGGGCGCTATCCCCCGAATGAGATGCAGGATAGGCTGGCGGCGTGCGATGTCCCGGTGTACCTCCTCTACCCGTCATCCACCGCGGTCGATCTGGACGAGGTTTCCGTGGCGAGCGATGCGAAGGCGCTCGTTCAAAACGAAGGGACCGCATCGAAGGCGCGCGCTGCCTCGATCGCGTCCGATGACATACTCTCGGGGGCATCGTACGTGTGCGTGTGCATCGACAGCACGTGGGGGCAGGCCAGGGAGATGGCGGTGCCGACGCTCGAGAAGCTCCCGGAACGGACTCGGCTCATCCAACTACCGCTGATTGACAACGACGACGACGACGCGGCGTTCGACGCGGCGGTGGACGCGCCGGGACTACGAAGGTTCTCCGGCGATGAAGCGACCGGATCGTTGCTCACGCCGCCCGCGCCTGGCGCGATGCTCACCGCGGAGGCTGCCGCGAGGGCCGTCGCGACGCTCGAGTCCACGTGCGGAGGGACGGGGTCATCATCGTCATCGGGTGGAGCCGGAGTCGCGGAATGGTGCGTCGGCGCGGTGCGAGCGATGGCGAGGTTCCAGGCGCGGCACGATCCGGCGATGTCCGGCGGGGCGGTGAAGCGGGGTGGGGGGCGGCGGCAGAGGCTCGCGGATCCGTCCAGGCTGGAGGGTGCCGCGGGACGGGCGTTGTAGGACACTTAGACGTAGTAGGCGCCGTAGCTTTGACACAAAACTTTAAACTTTTGGAGTCGGTGTGCAAAAAATTTGGCGCCATCTTCCGGGCGTCGCGATCGCCAGACGCAGAGCGCGCGGGTCGCGGGGTGGACGTGCCGATGACGCAGTTCTCCGGAGCGGTGAAGCTCGGTGACCTCAATGACTTCATCGCCCCGTCGCAGGCGTGCATCGTCGCGCTCGAAGGTGCGCGTCGACCCGGTCGGATCTGCGCAGGGTGCCTTCCGATCTGAAGGGTGCCACCCGCCGCCGAAGATCTCGCACCTCACTGACCCACGTTCGTCCTTCCCTCCCATCCCACGCAGCGAACAAGGACGGTAAGCTGAACCTCGAGGACGACATCGACGTCCCCGCGGGGGGCGAGATGATCCTCAACAAGCGCTCCAAGGCGCCCACGCCAACACCCGCGGACACGACGTACCTCTTCGGCCCGACACCGACGACAAATAAGCCCATCGGCCAGTTTGGCATCGAGAAGAAGAAGGACAGCGACGCCATCAAGGTGTCACTCTCCGACTGCCTCGCGTGCAGCGGCTGCATCACGTCCGCGGAGACCGTGCTGCTCGAGGCGCAGAGCATCGACGAGTTCAAGCAGCAGGTGGCGGCGTGCGCGCAGTCCGGAGGGCGAAGGGCCGTGGTGGTCAGCGTCGCTCCCCAATCCCGAGCGTCACTCGCGTACGCCGCGGGTCTCTCCACCCTCGACGCCGCGAAGCGACTGACGGGCTTCTTCAAGGCCATGGGCGTCGCGAGGGTCTACGACACCACCGCGGCGCGCGACTTTTCCCTATTGGAGGCTCGAGAAGAGTTTGTCGAACGCTTCCGGGCGTCCAAAGCGGCGAACGATAACCAAAATAACCAAAATAACCAAAACAGCCAAACGCCGAATCCGCTGCCGGTGCTCGCGTCCGCGTGCCCGGGCTGGGTGTGCTACGCGGAGAAGCAAAGCCCCGCGGTGTTACCCCACATCTCGCACGTCAAATCCCCGCAGCAGATCATGGGCACCGTCGTGAAGCGAAGGGTCGCGGCGGCGCTCGGGTTGGATCCCGGCGCGGTTTTCCACGTCGCGGTGATGCCGTGCTACGATAAGAAGCTGGAGGCGAGCCGGGAGGACTTTCGTGAAGGTGAGGGCGACGGTGCGCCGGTGCCGGACGTGGACTGCGTCTTGACCACCGGGGAGGTGGCCGAGCTACTCGCGGGCGCGTTCGGGGTGACCGTCGCGGAGAAGGATGGGTACTCGAGCGAGGCGGGCGGTTTGTTGGAGGGCGCCGGGGCTCTGGCCCGGTGCGACCCCGCGCCGCTCGACGGGTGGCTCGCGTCGTTGGGAACCGGCGTCCGGCCGAGGACGATGGCCGACATGGACATGGACACGGACGCCGACATGGACGATGCCGACGTGGACGCATCGAACGACGACGAGTGGGTGTGGGGATGCGACTCGAAGGACGGCGGCGGCGGTTCGGGCGGGTACCTCGAGCACGTTTTTAGATACGCCGCTAAGACGGTGTTCGGCGTCGTCGTCGACGGACCGCTCGAGTACGTCGTTCCGCGTGCACGTAACCCCGACCTCAAGGAGGTGGTTTTGCGGGACACCGACGGGGCGGTGTTGATGAAGTTCGCGCAGGCGTACGGCTTCCGGAACATCCAGAACATGGTCCGGAAGATTAAACCCACCGCGCACGATATCCACCTCGGCGGCGGGCGGGACGGGTGCGGGTACGACTACGTGGAGATCATGGCGTGCCCGAGCGGGTGCCTTAACGGCGGCGGGCAGCTCCCTCCGCCGCCCGCGTTGCCCGCGGGGACGATGCTGGACCCGTCGGCGCCCATGCCGGCGACGCTCGGGGGCATGACGGCGAAGGAGCTCGTGGACGAGCTGGAGACGCGGTACAGGTGGGGCAGCGGGACGGTCGAGGCTCGGGCGCCGGATCAATCGCCGGAGATCGCGGAGGCGTACCGTGAGTGGGTGATGGGAGGCGTGGGTAGCGCGGGTGCGAGGGCGTTGTTTCACACGCGGTACCACGACAGGGGCGCGGAGGCGGCGGCGGCGGCGGGCGGGACTGTCGCGATTGCGGCGCAGCTCAAGCTCACGAGCGACTGGTAGTTAGCGTTACCTTTAGGCTTCGTCGGGAAGGACGTCAAGGAGGGGGCTATAATTCGTTTTGTGAACATGACGATACACGGCTGCGGTGGTCTACGATTGCGTTCCCGCCTTCGCGGCGATGCACTCCTTGCATCTTCTGCGCTCACGACCGTGCTCACAGATTCCAGACCCACCGCACTCCTTGCACTGATAGCGCTGACGACCGTGCTCACAGATTGATGCCCCACCGCACTCCTTGCATCTAGTGCGCTCACGACCGTGCTCGCAGAATCGAGACCCACCGCACTCCTTGCACGCGTAGCGGTTACGACCGTGCTCGCATCTTCCCTTCCCACCACACTCCTTGCAGTGAGAGCGCTGACGACCGTGCTCGCATATTCCACGCCCACCGCACTCCTTGCACTGTCGGCGCTGACGACCGTGCTCGCAGATTGAGCCCCCACCGCACTCCTTGCAGTGAGAGCGATGACGACCGTGCTCGCAGAATCGAGACCCACCGCACTCCTTGCACGCATAGCGGTTACGACCGTGCTCGCACTTGAGGCACACCTTGCACTGCGAGCGGTACTTCACCCCGTGCTCGCATGGCCCCTTCGTGGGAGGGGCTCTCTTCCGCTTCGTGCCCTTCACCGTCAGCAACTCCTCCTCCTGCACCTCAGCCTTAGACTCGACCTCAACGACAACATCAGGAACCTCGATCCTCACGCGCGGCCGCCAAACCGCCGTCATCCCCCTCGCGCCCATCGAAGTGCCCCGCGTCGACTCCCGATTTGACATTACCAGTTTGAAACAGAACGTCCAGCGGGATATTGGACGCCGCCTCCTTCACTGCTCTCCCACGCTCGACCTCCCGCGCGCATCGAACCGCATCGCTCGTCGCCGTTGCATGGACCTGCAGGCGTTCATAGTCCGCGGCCAGGTCCTCTCGTTGATGCGACAGCTGATCCGCGCGACACGCAACGCCCCGACGGACACACGCGCGGAACTTCGGTGCGAGATCAGACGCTGCTTCGAGCAAGCCACCGGACACACTGACAGGGTGACGGTGAAGCACCTGCTGTCGGACGGGCGAATCAAGCTCAAGATGCTCAAGGAGATGGTCGGACTCACCACCTGAGCGCCGCGTAGAGAGCACCGGTACTGAAGCAATCGCGAGGAGGAGACACGTCACCGCCGATCCTCCGCGAACCGTCGCGAATCGATTAGGGTAACCACCACCACCGCCGTCGGAGACGAACGAGGGGTGGCTAGAATTAGAGACGAGAAAAGGCACGATGAGAGCCCAGCGCGCGTTCATCGCGACGCTCGCGGCGGCGCGGGCCGGCCCGGGCGGCGGCATCCAGCGGCGTCTGCACGGCGGGCCCATCGGCGCGGCCGGGGGCGGATTCACAGCTGTGAACGAACCAACCGAATTCTTCGAATCAATCCACGCGTTGGGAGGCGAACACGAGCTTTTCGCCAAATGGCTCAACGCGCACGTCTCCGTCGACGAATCAAGGCACAACAGGCGGAACGTCCACCGCGCGGTGGTCGCCAGGCGCATCCCCGGCATGGGCGTCGGTCTCACAGCGTACACCCCGGTGCGAGCTGGTGAGACGGTCCTTCGACTCCCAAAAGCCGCCTACGCTCCCCTCTCCGCGGAGCACGCGATGGCGAACGCTACGGCGAAGGTTCCGCAGTTCGTGGACCACGTCGTGAAGGTCTCGAACGCGATGGGCGCGCCGGAGCTGGCGACGCACGCGACGCTGGCGCTGCATATCCTCTTCGAGCTCGGCGATCCGGGTTCGAGAAGCGGGGCGTATTTAGCGACGCTTCCGGGCCTCGCCGGAAACGCGTCCCCGTCGGTCCCGGCGCTCTGGACCCCGACGCAGATCGCGTCGCTGCGAGGTACCCCGACGCACGCGCGAGTGACGCGCAGGTCAGCGTTCGTGAGCCAAGCGCACGCTGCGCTGTTTCCGGGTACCGACGGTTCCATCCCACTCGAGAAGTTCGCGTGGGCGCTGGCGTCCGTGCTGTCCAGGGCGTCCTCGGGGGATAAGATGCCGTACACCTTCCTGCCCGGCGTGGACTTACTGAACCACGGGGGTGTCCACGCCAACTGCGAGCTCACCGCGGTGAAGAACGTGGACGGGACCTGGGGCGACGTCGAGGTTGTCTGTACCAAAGACGTCCCCGCCGGGAATCAACTCACGATTTCCTACGGCGACGAGAGCGACAACTGCAGGCTTCTCAGGCTGTACGGCTTCGCGAACCGCGGGAACGTGAACGATAGGCGGGAGATTGAGCTGCGCATAACGGGCGACGCGCTGGAGGCGTGGAGGGCGTCGAGGCAGTGGGGGCCCGGCATCGACGCGGCGCGCCGAGCCGTGCTTCGTCGACACGGTTTACCGCGGCTGACGTCTGAATTTGAACACGCGGACGTTCCGGACGAGCTGGACACGGTCGACGGTTCGAATCCCGGCGACGGTTCGAATTCCAACGAAAAACGTGCGGTGTTCCGCGACCCGACGCTGCCTCGGGGGCCGCCCGAGGAAGGTCCGCGGGAGGAAGGTCCGCGGGAGGAGGCGGCGGCGTCGAGCGGCTCAAATGGCTCAAACGGCGAAGTGAGGTGGCGGTGCGTCGTGTCGCATCCGTCGAAACGGTTCCCCGAGATGCGAAGAGCCGCGGACTCGTCCACGTCGACCGCGCACGCCGCGAGCGACGCGTCCACCGTCCTGGCGAACACGTTCGGCATTCCGAGCGACGTCCTGCTCGCGTCGATTCGGACGCACCTGATGACGGGTTTCGAACCCCCCGGTCCCGACGGCGGCGAACCCGACCCGCGGTTTCCCATCTCCGAACGAAACGAAGCGGCGGCTCGCGCGGTGCTCGGTGAAGCCGCGGAGCGCGCGTTGCGCGGGATGAACGCGGCGTTGCGGCCGGGTGACGGCGTGGACGACGCGATTGGGTTCGAGCTGGACCCGCTCGACGCGGAACAGGCGGGCTCGGTTCAGAACGGGCTCAAAAGCGGCGAGGATTGGGCCGCGTCGGTGATGAACCTTCGCCGGGGCCAGGAGGATATCCTCATGGAACTCCTGCGGCACAGCCGATGACTAGGGATAGAACGACGACGTCGTCTAACAACTATCGTTATTAATGGCTAATTGATTAATCTGGACACCTGATTAATCTGGACACCACAGACCACGCGCAGGTGGCTCCCCGGTCCGGGCCGTTCCCAGACTCACATCACCACCAGCGGCGCTTAGGGACGACATCCAGGCGAGCGTTTTCTGGACGAAGCGTGATCAAAGCTCGGGGCTTCGGCGGCGGCGCCCCCGGCCTCAACCGAACGTCCACCGCCCTGGCCACCATCGCGAGCAGCAGCGTGCTCTCCATCATGGCGAACCCGGTGCCGATGCAGACACGCGGGCCCGCGCCGAACGGGACGTAGACGCCGCCGGGGCCCATACCCTTCAACGCGCCCTTCGCCATTGGCTCCAATTCAGATTCATCCCCGAGCGATTCTTCATCCCCGCCCCCTTCTGCCCGCTTCTTAGGGACGCCGCCGGGCGTGAGCCACCGCTCGGGTCGAAACTCACCCGGCGCGTCCCAATACCTCGCGTCGTTGTGCAGCAGATAAGGCGCGATCAACACCGTCGTTCCTTTCGGCAGCGAATACTTACCCCCAGAGAGGAACACGTCCTCGGCGCAGCATCGACCGACCATGTACGCCGGCGGCTGCATTCGCATCGTCTCCAGCACCACAGCCTCGGCGTACTTCAGCCGCGGGTAGTGGCTCGCGTTTGGTAAGTCACGTAACGGATTCGAACCCACGACCGCGTCGGCCTCCTCCGCGAGCTTAACCGCGCAACTAGGGTTACTCGCGACGTTGACGCAGCACCAGGAGAGGAGGATGGCGGATGTTTCCTGTCCGGCGACCATGAGGGTCATCAACTCGTCGCGTAGGCTCACGTCGTCCATGCCGCCGCCGTCGCCGCCCTCGCCGTCGTCCACCGCGTCGAGAAGCCGGTCGAGAAGGTCCGGGTCGGTCGAATCTACGCCGTCGACGCGTCGTTCGCGGCGCTCGCGTATGAGCGAATAGACAGCCTTGTCCAGCCGGGTCACCGCGGCGTTGTACGCGAAGTTGTCGGGAATCGGGACCCACTCCGGGACGATCATCCCCGTCGCGGATCGCTTACCGAAGAACTCGAACGCTTCTTTGATGGCGTCGTTGATCTCCCGGGCCCGTGTGCCGCGCATGTCCGCGCCGAAGAGCGCCTCGGCGACGATTCGCAGCGTGAGGTCGTTGAAGTCTTCGTACACGTCTCGGACAGATCGCATTGCCCAGTCGTTTTTTAGAAGCTCAAGGCCGGCGCTTGCCATGGCGTTGGCGTATGTCTCCACCGCGGCTTTGCGGAACGCGGGGTTGGAGAGCCTGCGCTGCCTGGCCCACGAGTCTCCGTCGCTGACGAGCAGACCTTCGCCGGCTAAACTGGACCCCGGGAAGAACGCGGTGCCTTCTTTGACGAATAGTTCGGCTCGATCGATCATGACGTCCGCGGCGACGGTCGGGTCGGAGACGAGGACCACGCGCTCGCCCGCGAGGGAGAGACCGACGACGTCGCCGTGGTCGCGTTGGGTCTTGACGATGAACGCGAGCGGGTCCGCGCCGAGCTCGACCGCGGCGTCGCCCGCGGGGCCGGGGGGGAATCCCTGGGGTGGCGGGGCGGCCGCGCGCTGAAGTTGCTTGGCGAGCTGCGCGGGTACATCGGCGACGCCCTCCAGCGCGGCGGTCTGCATCTTCAGCGCGACATCGGCGAATTCGCGGAGGAAGGATGCGGGATCGTCGCTCGATGACGTGGCGGTGGACCCGTCGCCGCGTTCGTCCGTCGACGCCGGGCGAAAAGCGCCCTTCTCGCGAGAATGAGCGCACCCACGTCGCCCGATGGGTCCAACCTTGGACGCGGATCGGCGCGACCTAGGCGAGACTCCGGCCGCCGTTCGTGCGCCCTCGGCGACGCCGCATGTCGCCACCCGCGCGGACATGGCCTCCGACGTGAAGGCGGTCGCACCGTGCGCCCCTTGATGGCCCGCGCGGCAGGGGCTCGCCCTATCCACTGTTTGTTTCGGCACTTTTTGATGACGGAGATCGTCGATGCGGTGATCCGCCCGTTGGATACGACGCAGATCCATGTCAGCGCGGAAGCGTCACAGATACCCGCGCATACCCACCCCATCCAAGACAGACCACGCGAGATGTTCCAGAACCTGTTCGGCAACCCCAAGGGAGGACAGAAGGGCGGAGCCCCGAAGGCTGCCCCCGCGGGTGCGTGTCCTGCGCCCGCCACCCTCGATCGTTGGATCTCGCAACCCTCGCCGAGTCGACGGAACTTCGCCATCCGAGCCCCAGTTACCTCACCTCACCGTCCCGTCCCTCCTCTCCGTTCGTGCAGGCAAGTGCCCGTGGGCGGACTGCAGCTGCGGTGCGGCGTGCAAGTGCGGCAACAACTGCAAGTGCGGCTCCAAGCGACGCTGATCACGCGGCGACACGCACCCGCGTCGTCAACCCCGAAACGACGACGACGACCCACTTAGGTAGAACGAACTAGCGTCAGCGCGCCCCGACGGACCGGACCCGCGAGCGACGGAACGGAGCACGATGGTCCACCACGCGCCCTCCATGCCCGACATCCAGACCGAAGCCATGGATCTCGCGGAGAAGGGCGCCAAGCTCGCGTTTGGATCCCGGTTCAAGCGCCTGCCCCGCCTCGTACTTCGCAAGCTCTCCTTACCCGTCATCCTCGTGATTGCGTTAATCTGGTTCGTTTACGCCACAGCCATGGCGGTGGCCGCTCGATGGATGGAACGCAGCGTACAAGGGATGTTGAACACCGGCGTGCTCACGTTCAACGCGGGCATCGGGTTCCTCATGTACATGTGCTGCGTGTACCGGGACCCCGGGCGGGTGCCAGCGGCGTATCGGCCGCCCGGGCTCGGCGACGCAGAGTCAAACGACGATCATTCCGTCATGCCCGGAGCTCATCACGGGGGACTGCAGGAGCTGAAGCGTAAGGGCGGCGCGCGGTACTGCAAGAAGTGCGCCAAGTACAAACCCCCGCGGACGCACCACTGCAGGGTGTGTAACCGGTGCGTGCTGCGCATGGACCACCACTGCGTGTGGGTGAACAACTGCGTCGGGCATCGAAACTACAAGTCGTTTTTCACGTTTTTGTTTTACATCACGGTCGCGTGTTGCCACGCGTTTGGGATCCTCGCGGGAGACGCGTACGGCCGGATCGTTCACGACCCGAGTAAACTCGCGATCCACCACAGGGTGAACCACGGCGAGGACGACGGCGTCGCCGCGTCCGTCGCGGAGATGGCGGCGCTGATACTTTCGCTGTGTTTATCGGTGGCGCTGTGTCTCCTCTTCGGATGGCACTGCTACCTGGTGGTCAACAACAAGACGACGATCGAGCACTACGAGGGTGTCCGGTCACGGGTCGTGGGTCCCAAACCCGGGGCGGGTGAAGACGGAGCTGGCGATGGTGGGTACGCGCCTAGTTTGGACAAGGTGTCGCACCCGTACTCTTTGGGCGTCAGGGCTAACCTTCGCGAGATTCTCGGAAGAAGAGTCGCGTGCTGGCTGGCGCCCGGTTGCTCCATCGCGGGTGACGGCATGAGTTTCGCGAACGTCGCGAGCATGGGGTACGCCCGGTGGGCCAAGGAGAAGGCGCTGCGGGAGAGCGAGCTCACCTTGATGGGCGAGGATTGATCTATCGATTGATGCGTAGCGTAAGTAATATCAAATCGTCTTTGTGTCGTTTCGCGTCTCAGTCCCTTCGCATCTTTCGGTTCACGAAGGGCTCCGCGTAGCTCGTCACCGCCGCCGTGCTCCGTCTCCGATCCCCACGCGCGGAAAGCGCGGGCGACGACGCTGGATCGAGGCGCATCGACGTCGACGCCGCCTCCGCCAGCAACGCGTCGGTTATCTCCTCCTGGCTCAACCGCCTTGCGAGCAGCGGGACCTCGTCGCCGCCCTCGGGAACCGCGTCGCTCTCATCCGAGCTCACCGCGTCTTCGTACTCGCTCCCATCGGCGCTCTCTTCGCCGTCGTCGGGGCATGGCCCGGCCTCGGGGGCGGTGGGAATCTTGACGTACGTGGCGGAGGTTGGGATCGCGGGTGACCCGAGTGTGGGGGAGTCGGCGCCGAACGAGAGGGTCCTGTGAACAAAAACGACGTCATCAATCTAATTGCCCATACGAAGATAAAAATAAACTCACCTGTTTGTGGGTCCCTTACGTCCCGAGTCCCCCCTTCCGTGCCTCGCCGTGAAGTTGGAGAAGGGCGAAGGGCGCGCGTCGGAACCCGACCCCGACCCGAACTCGAACCCGTCGTCGGGGTCGGAGTCGGAGTCGTCGGTGAGACCGCGGCGGGACGTCGCGGCCGGGTCGATCTCGGGGCTCTCCGGACTAGCCGCGGGTCCCTCGAACCTCCTCCCGCCGACGGGTCCGCCGCGCTTGCGCTCGGTGACGAAGGAGACGGAGGAGCCGGGTTGCCGCGACGGGGAGGGCAACACGGCGGCCGCGGCGACGCGCGCGGCGGACGCGACGCGCGAGATGATGTCGCCACCGCCGCCGGAGTCAGTGCCCGGCTCCGCGTCATCAAGCTTTTTCGACTTTGAAGACTTCCGCTTGGGCCGCTTCGGCGACCACGGCCTGCGAACTTTATCCTTCAGATTGGGCTCGACGTAGCTCACGTTCTTGGCGCGTTCGCGGAGTCCAACGCGGGCGGCAACCTGCGGGGTCCCTTGGTGCCGGGGCCGCGCGGGCGGGACCAGGTTCTCGTTGTCGGCCCAGAGCGCGGTCGGGTTGAAGCTCTTGGGTTGAAGCGTCGCGACGGGGGTGTTGGCGGGCGTCGCGGGGACGGGCGCGCGGGGGAACTCGCGCTGTTCCTCCTCGATGAACGCCCAGACGTCGTCGGGGTCGTCGGCGACGTCGATGTGGGTGGATCGGACGTGAGTGGCCGCCGCGGTGGGGGCTTCGAGCGGCTTGGTGGCTCTCCTGTGGCGACGAGGTGTGGGCTCGGGCTCGGGCTCCTGCTCGGGCTTGGGCTCGGGCCCGGGCGAGGACGGCGGGATGCGCGGGCGTTCGCGGTCGTGCTGCTCACGTTCGCGGTCGTGCGCGGCGAGTCGGATCTTGAGCCTCGTTATCTCGTCGTTCGACGAGCTGAGCTTCGCCTGCGGGAGGCGGGAGGAAACTCGGGGGGGTTATTTGAACGCGGGGGTGAAGGGGGCGAACTGAGAGTCGAGCGGTGGGATTTGTACCAGGATGCGCCTGGTCTCGCGGACGGCGTTGTCGTTCTGCTGCCGGAGGATCGCGTTGACGATCGCGGCCTGCTTCTCGGCGTTGACGGCCATGTCCGCGCGGCGCCGTGACTCGAAGACTTCCGCGCGAAGCTGCGAAGAACGGGGGCGGTTTTAGCACAGCTGTGTATTTCAAACGGGCGGGAAAGGGTCGTACCTTGCCGTTGTGGCGCGCGAGCTCCTGGTTGGCCACGATCAGTCGCTGCTGGATGGCCTGCGGGGTCATCGAGACCGCCGGGCGCTGCGGCTGCGGCTGCTTCTCGCGCGGGAGCACGCCGGCGGGCATGCCGCCACCAGGTCTGGAGAATAACCCCGTGGCGCCTCTGCTCACCCACGAGCTGGAACTCAGGTGAAGAGCTTCCGCGCTATGTACACCAGGAAGCAGGCGTGAAGACGCGCGAGATCCGAGGGGCGCTTGATGCCTTTGACGCGAAGAAGGGCGCGGGCGAGCGCGGGGCTCCAGCGCATCGAAGGGGCGCGGGCGCTCGACGAAGTGGGGTCCCGTGGACTTTTAAGACTCTTAAAAAGCTCGTTGTTGCTTTTTCTTGAGCGGCAGACTTTGGGAGCGAAGGAGTGGCGGCGACATGGGCGGCCCTCGGTTGATGCGGGTCCTGACGGACGATCCGCGGTTCACGCCGCTGCATCACGCGATCGGCCACGGTGAGCTCATCGACTGGGCCGCCGTTCGCGAGGGATCAGACGCGCGACACCGGCACTCCGCGATGGTACACGGGCTCTGCGGGGTGGGATCCGAGACGGCGCGACTCCTCATGCTCTGCGGCCTCACGCGGGTGGTGCTGAACGACGATACGCCCGTGACGCACGAGGATCTGAACACGCAGCTCCTCCTGACGGACGCCGACGTCGGCCGGCGGCGATCCGAGGCTCTCGCGGAGCGCCTCGCGGTCGCATTCGACGGCGTCTCGTCCACCGAGGTCACCGCGACGGTCGGGCCGATCCCGACCGCCGAGTCCATCGACGACTCCCCGATCGGCGTCATCATCGCCACGACCGCGATATCGTCCATGCACGAGCTCGTTAAACTCGCCGACGGCCTCCACCGCACCAACCTCGTCTACGCAGCCGCGCACGGCGCCTTCGCCTTCGTGCACGCATCGCACGTCATCAATCACCCCGCGGAGATGCGTCAATCACGCGGCCGCGTCGACTGCAAGCCGCCGCCGCCGCCCGCGCTCGTGGAGAGCCTCACGAAGCACGACGAACACGACAGCGATGCCACCCGCGTGTCGACGTACACGGTGACGACGTGCGAGACGACGCCCCACGGACTCGCGGTGGGCGACATCGTGGAACTGGTGACGAGGCGCCGGATGGATCCTGATCATAAAAAACAAACAACAGCCCCGGGCCCGACGGCGTCGGTGTCCGCGTCCACGGGCACGCACTCGTTCACGGCGACGCTGGGCAAGGACGTCGCGCCGGGTGACTGCGAGTACGTGCGGTGGGTGGGTGCCGAGCGGCTTCAACAGGGAGATCAAAAGGAGAAGAAGTCGCTCGGGTCAAGTTTTCAAAAGTTGAAAGACTCGAGCTCGGACGGACCGTCAGCGCACCTCACTCTGCGGTACGCGGCCGACGCCGCCGTGGCGCCCGCGCTGGTGCGTGCGCTGCCGGAGCTCGATACACTGAAGCCCGGGGACGATCTGTGCACCTGGGCGGGCGATCTCTTCGACGAGGTTCAGAATAAAGCGAACCTAACCGAGCGCTGCTACGAATCCGTCTCTGAGCTCGCGCGCGGGTGCAAGGTGCGAATCCCCGCCGTGTGCACCGTCGCGGCGTCCTTCGCGGTGCACGCGGCGCTGAGGGCGCTCATGGGACATCACGCGGACGACGGGTGGATCGTGTACGATTGCGCCGAGATGATCGCGCCGTGGGGAGCGGCTAACGCTCGGAAAAATCCGTACGTCGTCGCGCCGTCGGGTGTGGAAGGGACGCGGATCCTCCTCGGATCCGACGCCGTCGACGTGCTCGGATCCATGCGCATCGCGCTCGCCGGCGTCGGGGGTATCGGCCGCGAGGTGTTGAGGCTCCTCGCGCTCGTCGGGTTTGGAAAAGATGGCGGGAAATTGGACGCGGTGGACGCGTGCGACGTCTTCGAGCACGACCTCGCGAGGGGAAGTTTGTTGAGAGCGGGCGACGTGGGCACAAACAAAGCCGCATCCAGCGTGGCGTCCGTCGCGCAGCTGTGCGCCGCCCGAGTGAACCACGCGCGCGAGTGCGAGGGCACCGTGGCGCGGACGGAGGGTACCGCCGCGCCTGACGATGCGGTCGGTTCGCCCGGCGGCGTGGTCCAGTCGCCGCTGCGAACTCGGCTCGCGTCGGACGACGTCGGCGGCGGCGGCCAACCGGGAGGCGACACGTGGACTTCCCACATGGCATGGCTCGGGAAGTCGGGCGACGATGGAAAGAGGAGGTACGATGCGACACTTCTAGAAGGCGTCGACGCGATCGTGTCGTGCGTGGATTCGCTCTCCGATCGAAGGGCGCTCGACGAGCTCAGCGTCCGGAACCGGTGCGCGCTTCTCGACGCGGGGTGCGACGGCGACGCCGTCTCGTGCCACGTGGCGGTTCCCCACAGAACGATGCCATGGTCGCACGGCCCGCGGGATCGTCCGGAGTGGGAACCGCCGAGTTGCGTGCTGGGGAACTTTCCGCACGCGTGGGTGCACGCCAGTCGCTGGGCGAAGGATCTTTTTCTCGACTTGTTCGTCGAATCCCCCGCGGACGTCAACGCGTATCTTCGAGACTCGACGTACGCCAAGACACACCTGGACGTCTCGAGCTCGAAGAGCGATCTGGGTTCGAGGCTGAGAGATCTCAGGCGGATACACGCGGGTTTGGTGGGTGAGCGTCCGTACGAGTATTCGCACTGCGTGTCGTGGGCGGCGGCTCGGTTCGAGGAGTACTTCGCGAATCTCCCGAATCAAATGTTGAAAAACTTTCCGCCGGAGCAGACGCAAAAGGACGGCACCAAGCGCGTTCCGTTCTGGACCGGCACCAAGCGCGTTCCAGCGCCCATCACGTTCGACGCGAACGTGCCCTCGCACGTCACCTTCGTGGTCGCGGCGGCGAACTTACGGGCGGAGGCGTACGGACTACGGGGATCGCTCGACCCTGATGTTCACGCCAAATTCACTCTCGCAGAGACGAAAGAAAAGCCCGACGCCGCGATGGACGCGGACACCGGCGGCGACGGCGCAACGGACGAGGCGGCGCGGAACGACAGGGACGAAGCGCAGTGCGCGACGCTCCTCGCGGAGTTGCCGCCGAGGGAGACGCTCGTGGGTTTCAGGGTGAGGGAAGCGCCGGTGTCGGGAGCGGGTTCCCGCGAGCCTCTCGTCGCCGCGTTCGTCGCCGCCGCCGCTAGCCTCCGGGCGGACGTCCACGGCATATGCAAACCGCTCGGCGACGCCGACGGCGACGTGAGTGGTGGTGGTAGGTCATTGAGCGGCGACACGAACGGGCTCGAGTGCGTGGATTGGCTCGGTCTGACCGCGACGGGCGCGAGGCCTGGGGCGCCCGCGGCGGCTGCGCTGGCGGGCGCGCTCGTCGCGATCGAGACGCATAAACTCGCCGCCGTCAAGGCTGCGAGCTTACGGGACGAGTCGGAAGCGCTGTTTGGCATCATCGAAGGTGGCGTGGATCCGAAGGCTTTCGTTCAGAGACCGTTTCGTCACACGTACGCGAGTGTCGGAGACTGGACCGCGTGCGTCAGCGCGGCTCCGAGTTCGGTACAGACGCAAACGGCAAAGACAATTAGTAAAGGCGACTTGCGCTGGTCCGTCTGGGACGTCATAGACATGGACTGCAGGGACGGGTTGACGCTCCAGGGGTTCATCGAGCGGTTCGAACGTGAGGTTGGTTTGCAGTGCGGGATGGTCAGCCACGGCGCGAGCTTGCTCTACGCGGATTTCATGAACAAGGCGAAGATTAAGGAACGTTTGGAGTCGCCGCTGGCGTCAGCGATGAAACTCGGGGATGACGCGACGCACGCGACGTTGTCGGTGGGCGCGTGCGACGAGAACGACGACGACGTGGACATACCCGAGGTTCGCGTGCGGTTCCGGTGATTAGCGTTCCGCCGTTAGTATCACGGGCGAGAGGACGTATGTACCCTCGTGTCTATCGACTCGATCGACTCAAAGGACGAAACTCGTTTGCTCCCTTTGAATATCATAATAAATCCCTTCACCACCCGAACGACGAGGACTTCTTCCCCGGCGCCGGATCGTCGAACCGTCGCGTCGTCCCGCCGCCGTACTCGTCCCCGCCGTCCTCATCCCCCGAACCCCGCTCGAACCCGTCGCTTCCTCCGCGCCGCGAGCTTGACCCGCCTCTCCGCCCGAGCGCCCGCGCCGAGGCTCGAACCTCATCCTCCCGCTTCGCGCGATGACCGGACGACCCGCCGAACAACGACCCGAGCCACGAACCGCCGCCGGAAGACGAACCGTCGCCGTCGACGTCCTCGTGGAACCCGATCGATCGATCCCGCGCGTTCCCGAAAGAACCGGAAGAAGACACATCGTCGAACGAATCTTCCCCGTCGCCGCCGTCGTCTAAAGAATCTCCGTTCGAGTCTCCGAATCGATCGGCGAAGGCGTCGGGCGAGGGTGGCTCGCCGTAGGCATCCCTATCCGCGCGGCGATGGCTCCGCTTGCCGTGGTGCGGCATGCCAAAGTCAGCAGCCGCCGCGAACGCGTTCCCGTGTTTGTGTGGGACATCGGACGACGCGTCATCGGCGCCGATGCCGAAGGGATGCGCGAGCGAGTCGAAGAATCCCGCGACGCCGGCGTGTTTGTGCCCTTTAGCGGGATCGTCCGGGTCGATCCTGTCGCCTCGTTCGATGGCGCCCATCGCGGGATCGACGAAGCGTTTGTTGACGTACTCCTCGACTCGCGGGATGGCGAACTCGGCGGCGCGTTCGGCGATGTGGTGTTCGAGTCCGCCGTGAGGCTGCCCGTGCCTGCGTCGTTCTCGGACGCGTCTGTCGTGTCGTTCGTCGCGTTCGCGCTCGTGCCTCGTGCGGAGGGATCCGGACGATCCGAGGCTGTGGTGCCGGTCGCCGTGGAGGTCGTTGACATCGTGCGCGTCGTGCATCCGGAAGCCGCCGTCGAAGCCGTCGTCGTCGCCGTCGAAGCGGCCGGTGCGACGACGGCGACGGTGGCGATCGCCGTCGAAGTCCGTGCGCACCAGTCCGCGGTCGTCGGGATCTATCCTGTGCGCGTCGGTGGTGTCGCCGATGCCGAAGAGCGACGGCGCGACGAAGAGCACCAGCACGATGCACCCGAACATCACCATCTGTTTCTTGCCGAAGAGCTTACCCGGTCTGCGCGCGGGGAAGCCCCCTTTCGGACTACCCGCCATGGCTACTCGTTAGTTAAAACTCGATTGCTTCGGGCTTTGGGCGTGTTCGACCCGTCGGATAGACCGCGGTGTGGTGGCGTGGCGTGGTCGTTCGGTGCGATCGAACGCGGTCGGGCGTTCACGGCGGTGGCTTCGACGCGGCGCGTGGCGTGGCGTCCGTGGTGCGTTCACCGATCGAGGCCTCCGCGCTTCGGTGAGTGCGCGTCGGTTGGGCCGAAAAGTCTGATTTGAACGCCCCGTTCGTTTTTTGGGCCCCAACGGCTTTGCACTGCCAGAATCCAGGAACGTCACCATACGAGCCGACGAGAATGTTCGAGTTTACGGTTAAGCGAGATCTCCGCCGCTAACCAGATGCCCATACATGTAGACGACCGAAATAGACGGCATGATGTGAAGACTCTTGAATCTTAAGTCAACAATCATAGTCAAGCGCCCGCCCGCACCCACCCCCGTCGTTCTTGAGATGGGGCGCCACAGGGTGTGCCAGTGCGAACCCCCGCGGGATGTCATCGACGCCGAGCTCGCCAAGCCCGAGGAGAGCGCGCGCAAGGTTCGCAAGGACCCCGCCGGCGTCTGGCGATGGAAGCACTGCGGACAGTGCGGCAGTTTGCGCAAGAAGCGGTGGAGGGAGACCAAGCAGCGCGCGCAGTCGGAGCGCGACGAGTACGCCAACAAGGTGCTCGCCAACATGATGCGCGACGACGACGAGGACGAGGACGAGGAGAACGCTGGGGGGGACGGCATGAACAACACGCAGCTGGTGGCCATTGCAAGGGCGTTGAAGAAAAAGCTCAACGTCGTCGTGAGGGAGATCGCCGTGAGTGACGCGGGGGGCGCGGCGGCGGCGTTCGCGATGCTCCAGGGGCTGGAGAAGGATCTGGAGACGCGCAGGGCGCGGGCGCTGGGGAGTGTGGGCATGTAGTGGGCACTGGGAGTACGCGCATCACCTCGAACGGGTAGCCGTATGAGCATCTAGTCATGTGATATTAGTTTTGGAACCGCACACGCGGGGCCGCGGGCTGAAATGCCAAATGGGCACCTCCGATTACAGACACAACTCACGACGCAGCTGTACCATGTTCCTTCCGCGTATCTCCGCCCGCGTCTTCGTCGCGGCGCTCCTCGCCGCGTGTCAGCTGTTCGCCCGCGCGGACGCCGCGGGCATCACCGACGACCACGCGTTGGCCACGCGCGAGGGCGCTCCGGATGTTTCCCTGTGCGATCGAGCCGATTCCGGCCACCGCCGCGCCACCCAGCGCGGCGACCAGATGCTCAAGCTCGGCAAGCTCGACATCGCCGAGGCGTGCTACCTCGGCGCGCTGAAGCACAAGAACGACTTCCCGATGGCGCTCTACGGCCTCGGCGAGGTGCACACGCAGGCTGAGGACCGAGACGATCTGGCGGAGGCCGCGTACCGACTCGCCATCGAAAACTGGCCCGAATACGTCGACGCGTACATCGCGCTCGGCGACCTGCACGAACGCCGCGAGCGCAACGCGGATGCCGTCGCGTCCTACGAGAAGGCGCTCGAGGTCGCACCGGGCGACGTCATGGCGTGGGAGGCGATCGGCCGCCACTACCTCGCCACATCCGATTTCGACAAGGCGGCAGATTCATACAAACTCGCAGTCACGAAAGCGACAAACGGCGAAACCTCCCCGGGTCTCATCGTCGGCCTCGCCAAGGCTGCCTGGGGCCAAGGCACGCAACTCGACGGCGCGGAGAGCACCAAGAAGTTCGTCGAGTGCGTGTCGCACGCGGAGAAGTCACAGGGACTCGCGCCGGACTTTGGCCAAGCCGCGCACTGGAACGGGAAGTGCCGAACGCACCTCAAGCAGACGAAGAAGGCGATCGAGCTCCTGGAACGGGCGGTCGTCCTGGAGCCGGAACAGCCGGAGCACCACTCGTTCCTCGCGGGTGAGCTCGTGAAGCTCGGGCGGGTCAAGGAGGCGAGGGACGTCATCATGAAGGGCATGCAATGGGTGGAGAAAGACGACGCCGAGAAGGAAAGACTCGCGGAAGCCGCGTCCGCCGAAGTCGACGGAAAAGAAGAACTCTGAGCGCCGAGCCGTCCATCGGGGAACGTCGTCGTCACCAGCCTCTTAATTTGATTAATTTGATTAATAACTCGATCACGCGCGATGCGTTTTCACCGCCTGTCGTATCGGGGATCCTCCCCGGGCCTGGCGCCGGGCTCCTCCCGGCGCCTCTCGCCGCCGCCGCCGCCGCCCCTCGACCCCTTGTCGCCGCCGTCGTAGGGCTTGTGCCTATCCCGGTCGCGGTCGCGGCTGTTCTTCCCGCGCCCGCGGTCAGGTCCCCCGCGCCCGTCACGACGCGGCGACCTGTCCCTGTCACGACCCCCGCCATTATTGTTATTCCGTCCGCCGTTATTCCCGCCGCCGCTCGACTCGTGCGAGAACCGACACTTATCACCGCGGACGCACTTGCCGATGGAAAAGTCGTGGCACGCATCCTTCCGCCCGCCGTTTGACCCACCCCGTCCACCCCGATCGCCGCCGCCGCCTCCATTCCCGCCACCCTTCGGCTGGTACTTACCCTCCATGGCATCCTCCATGAGGTCCATGGCCTTGTACCTATTCCGCTTATCGGCGCCGAATATGAGCATGAGCTCGTCGCGGGATTCGCCATCCGCCGCGCCCCTGTGGTCTGTCATGAAACAGAACGTGCTCGTCTCCTTCTCTATGCTCCGCAACACGTTCCCGGCCTTGCCGGAGAGCCGCCCGGCTTTTCCAGCGGCGACCGGGAGTTCGAGGACGTCGTCGCGGCCCTTGGGGTCGACGTTGAGCGCGCCTTTGCGTTGTTTCAAGAGCCAGTTGAGGTAGTCCCAGCACCGCCTGCGCTCGTCGCGGTTACCGGCCATGACGGCGATGTCGCCGATGTACTCGAGGATGCACCCGGACGCGGACGCGAGCTTCTTACGCGTGGATCCCTGGATCATTGGGTAGGGTTGGGTTAGGGTTAGGGTTGTCCCTGGATTGTTCGGTGTGCGAGTCGAGTCAAACAGGCGCCTGCGCCGGGTTCATATGTACGGATAGACAAGGGAGCTTCCACGCCCCGCGACGGCATACTAGCCCGCGGGAGTGAGCCAGAGAACATCCGCAAACCAGTAGATTCCTTGTT
>Ga0209631_10000804_pt1 | contig 41921 bp, 39 predicted proteins | sample COG_08_FD_184752 | JGI IMG/M metagenome (GOLD analysis project Ga0209631, IMG submission 184752) | Pelagic Microbial community sample from North Sea - COGITO 998_met_08 (SPAdes) (version 2) | ecosystem: Environmental > Aquatic > Marine > Neritic zone/Coastal water | place: Helgoland, sampling... | reverse complement strand
TTCACTTCTGCTCTCGTCACCCTCCGTGAGGATTCTACGGCCGAACAAATCGTTGACGCTTTAGCCGGAAACCGCGTCTATGAGAAAGCCGTCATCGCGGTCAATAAAATCGACATCGCTACGCAACACGACATCGCTCGTGCTCGTAGCGCCCTACCACAGACTTGGCCCATCATGAACATCTCCGCCTTCAAGGACATCGGTTTGGACGAACTCAAGGATTTCATCTACGACAACCTCGGTTTCATGAGGGTTTATCTCAAACCCCAGGGACAAGAAGCCGACATGGAGGAGCCTTTGATTGTCAAGGACGATTCGACCGTACAGAACATTTGCATCAAATTGCATCGTGACTTTGTAAGGAAATTCCGCTTCGCTCGAATCCGAGGACCAAGCGCCAAGTTTGACGACCAGCGGGTAGGGCTTGACCACCAGCTGAAGGACGGCGACGTTCTTACCATCGTCGTCAAGCGCTGAAGGCACTATTTCGCCACATTGAGCGTGCGGTCGGTTTCTTCGGGGTCAACATATAATGCAGCAAGGATTACGAAGGTCTCGAGCACTGCAGCGATGTAAAAGATGGTCTGATAGTTGTAGAAGGAAGCGAAGATGGGTGCTAATTGGTAGCCGATAATGGCGGAGAGGTTCATCATCGCCATGTAGCCAGTGAATTGCGTACCACCCACCTCCGCCCATGTGACCCGCATCATCAGCGAATAGGCACAGATTGAGACGATGGCCCAGAGGAAGGTATGGACAATCCATACCGTCATCATGAACCAACCTTCACTCCACATCGAGTCAAACATTCCCCAAGTCAGGGTGACCAGTGATGCACTCAATGCGGCGAACATCAGCATGGATTTCCCACCGAATTGACGACCAAGTTCGCCTCCCGCCATGGCACCTAACATCGTCACGATGAGAATAATACCGCCTTTCGTGGCGTTGAATTCTTCTTGTGTCCAACCCAACTCTTGCAAGAAGAGCAGGGGGAGGATCGGGATGAGGATGAAGGCCAACGAAATCACAAGGCTGACCACAATTCCAAGTTGAGCAGAGCGAACCGAAAAGGCGGTCTTGATATTGCCCAAAATGACGGTGAAATCTCGGACTTCCGCTGGCTCTTCGTTGGCCTGTTCGACCTCACCAACTGCTTCTTCCTCATCCCACGGGAAGCGTTTCTCACCAGGCCGTTCGCGCATAAACAGGGGGACCAGCATGATCACGACAAGAATCGGGATTTGAATCAAAAACGCGCCTTTGATGCCAACGGTTCCAATGATAGTTCCCAAACCTGCGCCACCAATGACGCCCCCGAGCGACTTGGCAGTGAACATGTAACTGTTCACGCGCTCAAATTCATGCGATTGAAGCACGTCCACCGCCAGAGCATCGGTGGAGACGTCCTGCAGCGCCGTGAACACGTTATAGACGAAGAACAGGGCGCCCAGCAGCGAGATGTTGTTGGTCAGGTCGGGTACCATCAGCATCGTGATGAGAAGGGTAACCATTCCTGTTTGCGCAATGAGAATCCAAGGCCGCCGCCTACCCAATTCGGGCATTTGGAAGCGGTCGATAACCGGCCCCCATAGGAATTTGAGCGACCATGGCAAGGTACCGAGAGTGAGGAGGAAGGCGAGGTCACCAGCATCGGCTCCTTCAGCGGCGAGGAAGGTCACCATGGTCACGGTGATGAAGCCCCAAGGGACACCCTGAGCAACATAAAGGGCAGAGAGGGTGATGACGCGGGCACGGTAACTGTCAACGAGCGTCTCACCATCGGAACTTGATTCCCCTTCAATCACTTCTTCAGGTTCATTCAAATCGAGGTCGAGATGGAAGCGGCTGCGCTGCTTTGTTGAGACATATCCCACGAGGAAGGCTACGGGAACTATCCATCCAGCAAACAAAACGACCGGCAAAGATCCATCCCCTACGGCCATGGATACCAATTCTTGTCCATCTTCACCCAAAATGGTGAAATCGATCACGTGAAGGCTCACGGTTGTTTGGACGTTTTCGCCTTCGTCGCTATGCGTGCAAAAGACTCCTTCAAAAGCACGTGCGTCCACAAGGACATTCAGTTCGTATTCACCAAGAGCCGCGTCACCGAAGGCCAACTGAGACTCGATTTCATTGATTGTCAACCCCTCAACTGAGCCGCTGAGCAGGGAGTGATTATGCCATGTCAAGTTCACATCATGTGAACCTGGATTTTCGCCTGAAGCGCTCAGCGACCAATCAGATTTCGTCGCCGTTGCTCCGATGATATCTGGGACATCGTCTTCCCCACCTGTGCACAATCCTCCGTTGGCCGTCTCGTCTTCATCGGGATAATTCAATTCAAACAGGAATCCAACGACGTTTCCTCCGGCGTCGTCAATGGCCTGGTCTACTAAACTTGATTCCAAACTCCACGAAATTGACTCATCATCTGCGTAATATGCAGATTTTGATTCAAGTTCAATCGTAGTCCACGTTGATTCCACAACGTAGGAGCCTACCGCCTCGGAGTCGGATGCAGCATCGCCGAGACACCCAGAAAGGGGAAGAACAACGACCATCAGAAGAAGGAAAAGAACAGGTCGCACATCTTGAGGGCTCGCCCAGTAGCCTTCAAGATTGTTCACGGTTGTACAAGTATCTGCAATCGGAACTTAATCCCAGATGCCCATGTCCATGCGAGCGTCTTCACTGGCGTGGATTTTCGGATCCCACCGTGGCGTCCAAACGAGATTGATATGAACGGTTGACAGACCCTCGGTTTGCAATGCAGCACGATGGGCAGCGGCCATAATTTCAGGAGCGGCGGGACATCCAGGGGACGTCAGGGTGAGGTCAACTTCAGCGTGCAGACCCTCATCTTTCTCTTCAAAACGAACGTCATAGACCAGTCCGAGTTCAACGATCGAGAGTTCAAGTTCGGGGTCCTCTACCTCGTCAAGTTGCACCATCACTGATTCTTTCGTAGCCATACTCATCCCTCCATGCTCTGTCGAATCTCATTCATGACCTTATCGTACATGTTACGAAAGCCGTTTGAACGGCTTGGCGTGAGTGTGTTCAACAATCCCATCTCCTCGGCGAAAGCAGGTGAAATCAGTACGGCTTGGGCAGGTGTCAATCCGTCAAGGGCAATGGTCAAAATTCCCATGAGACCCTGTACCATTCGGGCATCAGCAGCTGAAAGAAATTGTATGCGGCCGTCATCCAAGACAACGCTGACATGAGCTTCTGATTGACAGCCACGAACACGGGTGTGTTCGCTCCAGTTATCGGCCGGTAATTCGATGACCTCATCGGCCAATTCAAAGAGCATCTCGAGACGTTCTCGTTTGTCATCAACTGCTTGGAACTCTTCGACCAATTCTTGGAGTGCCTCAGGGTAGGTCATGCAAATTTCTCCACAATTTCGCCGATCTCAGCGACAAATCCTTCTGCCTCTTCTCGGGTGTTGTACACGTAAAACGACGCACGAACTGTGCCGGATATGCCTAATCGAGTGAGCAAGGGTTGAGCACAATGATGACCCGTACGAACTGCGAAACCTCTTGCATCGAGTAAATGCGCTATGTCTTCGCTGTTGATGGTTGGGTGCAGGAAGGAAACTACGGCCGCATCATCTGCTTCATGACGCCCATACACCTGCATTCCGAGGTCTCGCAGCGATTGGGCTACCCAAGAAGCAATGGCGATGAGGCGGTCATGCTCCGCATCCAAATCGAAGGATTCCATCCATTCCAAGGCCGCAGTCCAACCGATAGCTTCAGCGATTCTGGGCGTACCTGCCTCGAATTTGTGTTCATTGGTTTGGTAGGTTGACCCTTCGGTGGTGACCGTCTCAATCATGTCTCCTCCACCCATGAACGGCTGCATTGTTTCGAAGGTTGAGGATTCTACAAGAAGCGCACCAATACCCGTTGGGCCACACATCTTGTGTGCGGAAAAAGCCATGAAATCGGCACCAAAGGCTTCGAAATCAATGGTTGCGTGAGGCACACCTTGTGCTGCATCAATGAGAACTTTGGCTCCTGCCTGATGGGAGAGGCGAATGATGTCTTCGAGAGGATTCCTTACTCCCAGAACGTTCGAAGTATGGACGACGCAAACGAGAGCTGCTCCCTCAAGGGCGTGCTCAAAGGCATCCATGTCAAGGGTGAAATGTGGCGTCACCGGAACGTAGCGCAATTCAACGCCTCGTTCTTCAGCCAACATCTGCCACGGTACGATGTCAGAGTGATGTTCCATTTCGGTTAACACGACGGCATCGCCTTTGTTCAAATTGGCTCGACCCCAAGCATGGGCAACGAGGTTGATGGCTTCGGTCGTACCACTTGTGATAATGACTTTTGATGCATTGAAACGCTGTTTGAGTTTCGCACGACACGATTCGTAACCCTCTGTAGCCTCTCCGGCCAGAGTATGAACGGCACGGTGGACATTGGCGTTGGATTTGGAATAATAATCGTTCATAGCATCCAGAACAACCTGAGGTTTCTGGGTCGTTGCTGCGTTATCAAGATAGACAAGCGGATAGCCGTTGACTTTGCGCTGAAGGATTGGAAATTGATCGCGTAAGTTCAACCCAATCACCGCCTTAATTCACATTCTAAGTGCACAGTGAGCCGGGTTCTCATCTCATTGATGAGCGCTTCTTGCTTGAGGTTGGAAAATCCGTCTTGCATGAATCCTTCAATCAGAAGAGCGATGGCCTCATCGGGAGCGAGGCCTCGGCTCATGAGATAGTGAAGTTGGTCTCGGTCAACGGGAGCACTGGCTGCTCCGTGGGCTGCGGCCACCTCGTCAGCGAGTACTTCCAGTTCAGGAATGGCTTCTGCCCGAGCCTTTTCAGAGAGGAGGAGATTCTTGAATACTTGACCCGCATCACAGTGGTTCGCATCTTCTGCAATGGCGAGCAGGCCTGTTGAAATTGAATGACTCTGATCGTCGCACGCCGCATGGATGTGCAAGGAAGAATCAGTGTGGGGGACGAGGTGGTGAATCTCGATGTGGTGATCCACGTGGCGCTGTTGGTGACCGTGAACCGAGATGGCTTGCGTCAATTGGCTACCCGGGGCGGTGAAGACTGTCCGAACGTCGCTCTTGCAGCGGAAACCCCCGATGGAGAGAGAAGCCAATTCTAAGGAGGCATCTCGACCAATCGACCAATTTTCACAATGCAATAATTTGCTGTTGGCTGACAATTCATTGACCAGCCCAATTGCGCATTGCACGTTCGCACTGACCTCCCCAGTGATGTGGAGGCCGGCCCAATCGGCTTCACCTGTGAGGTGGATCAAAACCGTCGTATTGTGCTTCATCATAAGGTGAAGGTGGCCAACGGCAACATGACCCGAAGCCATGGCTTGGACATGGACGATTTCATGATGTCCTGAAGTCTCCAGCGTTTGAGCGGAACCTCCTAACTCGCTCAAAAAGACGCGACCGATGTCATCATCGATGAGAACTCGTGGCGCTCCTTGAACAAAACTACCGCCCTCGAGCAGTTTCCAATGTACCGGTTGTGCTTCAGGAACCTTGTCAACAGAAGTGGGATGGATGCGCGCCCATGGAGTGTAGCGCCACAAATGTTGAGCACGAGAGGGTACGGCCATATCGGCATACTTCATCCAATCGAACCCTCCATTTCCAATTCCAGGAGCTTGTTGAGTTCCACTGCATATTCCATGGGCAATTCGCGGGTAAAGGGTTCAAAGAAACCGTTGACGATAAGCCCCATGGCTTCTTCTTCTGAGAAACCACGGCTCATGAGATAGAAGAGTTGGTCGCCCGAGACCTTCGAGACACTGGCTTCGTGCTCGAGGTCAGCCGTTGAATTGCCAACCTCCATGGTCGGATAGGTGTCTGAACGTGAATCGCTATCGAGTATCAATGCGTCACAGACGATTTTTGAGCGGCATCCGTGGGCCTTCGGTGTGACTTGAAGCATTCCGCGATAGGAGGAGCGGCCCCCGTTTTTGGAGATGGATTTTGAGAGAATATTGGAGGTGGTGTTAGGGGCAAGGTGGTGAACTTTGGCTCCTGCGTCCTGATGTTGCCCTTTTCCAGCGTACGCCACTGAAATCACTTCAGCGTGAGCACCCTCACCCTTGAGTAATACTGCTGGATACTTCATCGTCAATTTCGAACCGATGTTTCCGTCAACCCATTCGATGGTGGCGTTCTCGTGTGCAACACCACGCTTGGTGACCAAATTGAAGACGTTCGCTGACCAGTTTTGGATGGTTGAGTACCGGATTTTAGCACCTTTCATGGCGATCAATTCGACCACCGCGGAGTGAAGTGAATCTGTAGAATATGTTGGTGCAGTGCAACCTTCAACATAGTGGATACTGCTGTCTTCGTCAGCGATGATGAGCGTGCGTTCAAACTGCCCCATATTCTTGGCGTTGATTCTGAAATAGGCTTGGACAGGCATGGTGACGTGGACACCTTTGGGAACATAGATGAATGAGCCACCCGACCATACGGCAGTGTTGAGGGCTGAGAATTTGTTATCGGTGTGTGGGACGACTGAGCCGAAATACTTCTTGACAATCTCTGGGTGCGTCTTCAGACCGCTGTCCATGTCCAAGAAGAGGACACCTTGAGATTCCAAGTCCTCACGGATGGAATGGTAGACGGCTTCTGATTCGTATTGTGCGGTGACACCGCCCAACCATTTTTGTTCAGCCTCAGGAATTCCAAGACGGTTGAAGGTATTCTTGATGTCTTCAGGTACATCTTCCCAATCGTTTTCAGTAGCGTTGGATGACCTCAGGAAATACGTGACGTTGTCAAAATTAATTTCATGGAGAGAACCACAATTCCCCCAATCCGGCATTTCACGTTCCATGAAGTGGTGATAGGCCTTCACTCGGATTTCGGTCATCCATTCGGGTTCGTTTTTGAGTTCTGAGATATCTCGAACAACTTGTTCGGAAAGCCCTTTATCAAAACGGATAGTAGAATGTTCTGGGTCGTGGAACCCAAATTGGTAGTCACCTACCGCTTCCCTTGCGTCGTCGCTCATGCAGTTCCCTCCGGGGAAGTCTCGAGCCAATCATAGCCTTGGTCTTCGAGTTTATGTGCTAATTCCGGTCCACCTGATCGAACGATCGTACCGTCGATCATCACATGGACGAAATCAGGGTGGACGTGGTCAAGGAGTCGCTGGTAGTGAGTGATAATGAGGCAGCCTGCGGTGGGTGCGACTTGGTTGATTCCCTTTGCTACAATGCGCAGGGCGTCTATATCCAAACCAGAGTCTGTTTCGTCTAAGAGAGCAAGTTGAGGTTGCAACAAGAGCATTTGAAGAATTTCCAAGCGTTTCTTTTCTCCGCCGCTGAATCCGTCATTAACATAACGAGAAAGAACTCCTTTTTGCATTTCGAGAGCACCCATTGCCGTGTTCAATTCCTTGCGGAAGGCTCGTCCTTTCAAGGGCTCATCACGGACCGATTGAACCGATTTTTTGAGGAAGGTTCCTACCTGTACCCCCGGAATCACAGCGGGATATTGAAAGGAAAGGAAGATACCGGCTCGGGCCCGTTCAAAGACACTTAATTCGTCCAAGTTTTGGCCTTTGAAATAAATCGAACCCTGTGTTATTTCGTATGCAGGATGTCCCATAACAACGCTTGCAAGCGTTGATTTTCCGGCACCGTTGCGACCCATGATGACGTGGACTTCGCCACGATTTATGACCAAATCCATGCCGTTGAGAATTGGCGTACCTTCCACGCTCACGTGAAGGTCTTCAATCCTTAGGATTTCTTCAGCCATTGCCATCCCTGTCTTTGCGTCTCGTCCCTCCTTTATCAATAGATGTAGTTCACAAGGTTTGACCAAGTCACAGCGTTGCGACCCGATTGAGCCTGAAACGATGCGAGGATTGAAGGCGGTCAACCCGAGGCAAGGTCATGGACGATGACTTGGTTGCTGCCTATGCTGCGGAAGCAAAAGCCGCCATGGAAGCAGAAGCAAACCGACGAATTTCGGAGACGACTGACGCTGAAGAGGAAGAACGCCTTCGCAACATGTCGCTGAAAGAACTCATGGGTTCCGAACATTTCGTCCCTGCTCTTCTGGCTCGCTTAGGGGCGGTTCGAGCTGCTCTTGACGGACACGGTGGCGGGATTGCAGTAAGTCGATGTGACATCAACGCAGGCTTGGACATCGTACTGGACTTAACCGGGGCCTGTCTCTCATGTGGTGCGGCACCTGGAACGCTTGAGGGAGTCAAAACCGACCTCGAGAAGGATGATGAAATCGAACGAATACGCTTCTCATCTGCCCTTTTGGATACCTTTGACGACCTCGGACGGGAATTCATTCTCGCTCATGGAGCAGTCGAATTTGTAGACATTCCATCCTCTGAGTCCGGAGAATGAGCCGAGCCTTTGAAAGCCCAAGTGTTGAGGGTTCCGCATGGTCGCATGGCAGGACGGACATCGCACTGACCCCGCTGCATGTCGCGAACAAGACCAAGGACGGTTCGAAATCACACAACGTGATGGTCGGGCACGACTCGGGCGGCTTCACACCAAACACGGAATACTGGAAACACCGGCACTTTTGCCAGTGGTCAATCCCAACATCCGTACCATTGAACCTCGTGTTATGTGGGACAGGTATGGTATCGGCGCCCTCATCACCAATTCATACATCATTTGGAAACACGAGGACCTGAAGGAAAAAGCAACCAACGACGGCGTGCATTCTCTCCTCGACTACCCTGGGATGATCATGACGGATTCGGGGACCTTTCAGTCCTATGTGTACGGAGATGTTGAAGTCGGTGTTGAAGAGATTGTAGCATTCCAACGTGACATTGGAGTTGACGTTGCCACAATGCTGGATGTGTTTTCACGCCCTGACATGAAGCAAGCAGAGGTTGAACATGCCGTTCGAGAAACTGAGGCTCGTGCTCCTGCTAGTTTGAAAGCGGCACAAGACACCATGCTCAACGGTCCAATTCAAGGAGGAATCCATCGTTCATTACGCCAGATATCAGCCCAACTCATGGGCCAACACGGGTTCTCTGTTCACCCGATTGGAGGAATTGTTCCCGTTATGGAACAACACCGATACAAGGATTATGCGAAAATTATGATGTCTACGCTCCCCTTGCTTCCACCAAACCGGCCGGTTCACATGTTTGGCTGTGGCCATCCGATGCTCTTCCCAATGTCGATTGCGTTGGGCGCTGACCTCTTTGATTCGGCAGCCTATGCACTCTTTGCCCGTGATGGTCGCCTTCTCACGCCGTGGGGTACTGTCCGGATTGCAGAACTCGTCGATTGGCCGATGTTGATGCCATGCGTCGCTCAGCACACCCCCGCTGAGGTTCGCGCCCTCCCTACCCTTGAGCAAGAACAACTTCTCGCCCATTACAACTTGGAAATGACCTTGGCAGAATTGGCTCGATGCAAACAAGCCGTTCGAGATGGTAAAATTTGGCAGTTGGCTGAGCAACGAAGCCACCAGCATCCAGCCTTGCGGGAGGCTTTTCTCTGGCTAACAACACCTCCTGCAATGCAGCGCGGCATGCGACCAGATTTATTCTACACCGACCGCGATGCTGCTCGTGATACTGACGGTGACCAAGGCATGTGGGAGGACGCATGGGATTGGGTTGTCTGGAGTCAACAAACACCCCGTAGTGGCGGGGTGCTTTGGGGTGGAGATGATACCTTTGTTCGACCTCATATTCAGAAAGCAAGGCGATTGTTACACAACCGCTGGCAACCCATTGAATCACGTCGTAAAGCCATCATCTTCCACGGCATTCGTGGACCCTTCCGTGAACGATTGGCTGAAGTCCTCGTATGGCTCAAGCATCACTTAAGGGAAGTCCAAGTCCTGATTCTCACCCCTGTCGGCCTCGTTCCGATGTCGCTTGAGGACCTGAATCCTTTCGCCCATATTGACGCTCCTCCTTGGGTTCTGCAACATCGCCCCGAAGGACTTTGGATTCAACGTGAACTTGAACGCTTAGGGCTTCAAGAATGCACCTTTGCCACGGTCAATGTCGCAGGAGATGGAATGAAATCACGACTGGAGGAAGCGCTTGAGGTACTTGAATTCAAGAACCTCGACGTCCACGCTACGATTCCACGCGACGACGTTGAAATCGCACGCCATCATTTGAGGATTGACCAAGCAGTTGACAAGCAAATGGTGCTGCTGAACACGAGCCGGTCGCAAGCAGAACAGGTGATTGATGGTTGCACCTTTGTGGTGAACCGTGAGGGTCGAGTCAAGAATGTCAACGGAGCGAAGGGGTTGCATCTTCTCAGTCCCCGCCTGAGAGACGGTGGCGTGTCGCTGACGAACCATGGCGCCCAACGCATTCTTGACTTGCGGCAGGACGCTTTACCCACATCTCTTCCCGACACCGTATGGTGGGGAAGCGCCAACAAAGGACCCGCAGTGGTTGTCGTGAGCGAGGATGCTGAACCCTTCGTTCGCAAGGGGCGCAATGTCTTCCACGGCTTCGTCTTGGCGTGTGACGGATGGCTCGCCCCGGGAGAAGCCTGTCTCATCACCGATGAAAAAGGCACACTTCTCGGCCATGGACTCGCACAATGCACTGCTACCGAGATGGCCGTATTTACCAAGGGCATCGCTGTAAAAACCCGTGGCGGGGTTGGAAGTCCGACCGAAGAGTAGCCTCGCTCTTGCTCAGCCGACGAAAGCCTTCATGGGTCGTCGTGCATCACAGACCATCGTGGTGCCTATGGAGAATGACCTCATCATTCAAACCAAGGCCCTCACCAAGTCCTATGGACCTCACATGGCACTCGAAAATTTGAACCTCAGCATACCTCGCGGGGCCACTGGATTATTGGGGCAAAACGGGGCAGGGAAGTCAACCTTCCTCAAAACCATACTCGGCTTAATTCAAGCGACGTCGGGAGAGGGGACGGTTTTGGGATATGACATCAAAACACAAGGTGTGGAGATTCGACAGCGGATTGGCTACATGCCCGAATACGACGCCCTCAACCCCGGTATGGATGCCATTCATCAGGTGAGATATTCGGGCGAATTACTCGGCATGAACCCGGTGGTAGCCATGAGCCGCGCCCACGAGGCTCTCCAATTCGTTGGTATTGGTGAACAACGCTACCGTGACATCGGTAGTTTTTCGACCGGAATGAAACAGGCTACGAAATTGGCTTGTGCGATTATTCATGACCCTGACTTAGTGATTGCAGATGAGCCTTCAAACGGCTTGGACATGAAAACGAGGGAATTTATGATCTCAACCCTCAACACCATGGTCGACGACGGGAAGCGCTCGGTGTTGATGGCCAGCCACCTCATGGACGACGTAGAGCGTGTGTGCGAAAACATCGTTTTGCTGCACAAGGGAACACTTGCTGCTCAAGGTAAAATTGAGGACCTAAAGGCGATTGATAGAGAAATCGAAATCCATGTGTGGGGTGGGGCGACTCCACTCGAGCAGCGCATGAAGGACAGCGGACTTACCGTTCGACGGGAAGGACGCGTGATGCGAATCGGGCACACGCAACAGGACACAACACGCCTCATTCTTCAGGCGGCGAGCGAGGTCGGAGCGCAGATACGTCAAATGCATGAATACGAAGCATCGCTTGAAGACCTCTTCCTCGCCATCATGGACAACCTCGGTTATGCCGTCAAGTCAAGTGAGGACTTGCTGCGAAGTAAAGCCGAATCTCGTCGAGTGGACGCACCTGAATCGTTGGGAGGGAGTGGAGCGTGAGCGAAGCCGAAGAACTCACTCCTGAGGCACCCGTCACTGGAAAAGGCCGAATGGACGTGGCGTGGGGCGCTAACACGGGTGATGAGCCCGACGCATCAACAAACGTTGCTTCAACTGCAAAAAGTGGAGAAATTTTCGAACAGGAATACACCCAATGGAACGGGACATTGAATCCCAGATGGATGCGGAATTGGGCCATCCTTCGTCACCATTTATTGGGGATTTTCAAGAAAGGGCACAGGCCATGGTCCATGCCGACGAGGATTTTCATTTTGATCGCATTCTTGGCTTCGCTGGGCGATGCCGCCATGACCTTGCTTGCGAGTTTGATTGGAAGTGCAGAAGTCCATTCCTGGTTCGGTGTCAATCGAGACAACCTTTACGGTCACGTTCTCGGTTTTTTCCCACGCAATGTCCTATGGTACCCGATTGTAGCAGCACTCTTGGTGGGTGGCGTCATCTCTGAAGACCGTCACCACGGAACCTCTGCCTTGTACTTTTCAAGACCAGTGTCCCGATTTGATTATATTGGCATGAAATATTTATCCGTCGTTCTGATTCAATCCTTCGTGGTTTTATTGACCTACTTCATCTATTTCCTTGCTGAAATTTTAGCCTTTGGACGCGGTTGGTCGTGGATGCTTGATGTCTTTCCAATGTTCCTCGCGGGGCTCATTGCCGGTATGATTCTCATCGTCACCTACACCAGCCTGGGACTCAGCCTCTCAAGCGTCTCTCGGGGGCGCTTTTTCCCGGGAATCGGTCTGCTCGCCATCGTTTTTGGAACCAAAACACTTGCCAGCATCGTCAAGAATTTATTTGAACGAGAAATCCTTTATCTTCTCTCCCCTTACGATTGTGTTGCCCATGTTGGCCAAGCCATCATTGGAACTCAGCCCACCTATGACCAGTATCCGTGGACCTATTCCCTCGTCTCGCTTGTGGCGATGAACGCCGCAGCCCTCTACATTTTAGCAACACGAGTCTCTTCGATGGAGGTGACCCGTGAATGATGCCTGACCTGACTCAGCAAGGTGCTTCGAACGTGCAAGCACCACCCTCCAACCCGCAAGTACCCGTCGTGTACTTCCAAAGCGTCTCCAAAACCTACGGACGAATTCATGCTTTGAGCAACATCACCCTCGGATTGTCTGGAGGAGTGACTGGCATCTTAGGAATGAACGGGGCAGGTAAATCCACGCTCTTCAACCTCCTCATGGGTAAATTGCGCCCTTCGTCCGGTGAGGTCAAACTCTTCGGCATCAATCCATGGAAAAACACAGCGCCTTATGCCCGGGTCGGTTTCGTTCCAGAACATGAAAAAATGCACGATTGGATGACGGCCCTTGACTTTGTGAGCACCTTTGCTCGTCTGCACGGGATGACTCGTGATGAAGCCCATGATGAAGCGATGAGAGTCTTGGATTTCGTCGGACTGAGTGAAGTGGCCAACAAAGAAATCGGCCGTTTTTCAAAGGGCATGCGTCAGCGGACAAAAATTGCTCACGCTTTGGTCAACGACCCTGAGTTGATTATCCTCGACGAACCCTTGCAGGGTTGCGACCCCTTGGCTCGTACCACCATCATGAACGTCATACGTGAGCTAGGCAGAACGGGACGAACCGTCCTTGTCAGCAGCCATATTTTGAGTGAAATAGAGCGGATTACGGAGCAAATTATCATTCTTCATCACGGCAAGTTAGTGGCCTTGGGCAATCTTCATGCTATCCGTGAACGACTCGATCAAATTCCACACACCATTCGCTTGGTTGGCACGGATGCTCGTGCACTTGCCAAGGACATTCTCGGACATCCTGCCGTATATGGTTTGAGTTTTCCGAATGATAATGAATTACTGATTCAAACTTACCACTTCGGAGAATTGCATTCAGAACTTCCCGGCCTCATTGTAAACAACGGTCACAACGTTTCCGAAATTGACAACCCAGATGATGATTTAGAATCCCTCTTGAACTATCTTACTGGAGGGAGTTCATGAGTCGGGATTCCACCTCCTTCAGCCTTTGGAAAGGCGTGGATAGAAAGGCAATGGCCGTGGCTGAATTTACGCTAAAGCAGCAACGCAAACGGCTCTCTACATGGGTCGTCTTAGGCGTAGGATTTGCAGCCATGGCAATCTTGACCATGTTCTACATTGACGGCATGGTTCGTGATTATGAAGCGATTGATAACGATAGAGATTCCATCGATGTTGACGGCGATGGTTATCCCAACGGACAAGAATTGGTCTACGGCACCGACATCTACAACGAAAATTCACATCCTGGCCTCCTCAACCCTCCAGTCGAACCAGATGACCCCAGCCTATGGGTCAATGAGGACCCCATTGATTGGGACGCCTTGGTGGCGGGCAGTCACGGATATGACGACGATGGCGATTGTCGCACCGATGCTCGGACGGCCTCTCAAAAAGACTCGAATAACAACGGCATACCCTGTGATGTGCGCATGGTCAATGCCCTTTACGGAGGGGGCATGGCAATTGAAGGAGATGTCAATGTTGACGAAGACCCTGACGATGAGGCATATGCAAGAGAAGCCATTCACCGAGCATCCGTTTTGGCCTTGGGGAAATTCGGATTTGTCTTTTTGATCGGTATTTTTGTTCCGTTGTTCATGGCCACCGGGCTGATTCGTAACGAAATGACCTCTGGAACCATGCATTTTATTCTGGCTAAACCAATTGCTCGTACGGAAGTCTTCCTCTACCGGATGCTTGGATTCCTCGCCCTTGCTTGGCCATATGTCACCCTTCTCATTCTCCTCGAGGTCATCGTGTTCGGACTGGCGGGCCCAAGTGAGGGCTTCTTCCGTCTGCAGGACCTTGGTGTTTGGTTATCCATTTGGTTGGCATCCCTATTGGCGATCCTCGTCTATGGGATGTTGTTTTGTTTGCTGGGAGTGATGTGGAAGCACGGTATCATTCTCGCCCTTCCCTTTGCTGCATGGGAACTGGGCATGATCCTCACAACCCTCGGCGCCCCTGATGCCTCAATTCTCAGATTTTCCGTCATTGGTTGGGCGATGAACATCGTTGATGCAGGAGCGGCACTCACCTGGACAGACACACCATTGCTCATCGAGATTGGCATGTGGTTTGAGAACTCAAGCGGAGAATCTCTCGAAGGGGCAGGAGCCTTGCAGATTTTTGCATCTTCACCCGGCCTTGGACTCGGGGCGCTTGCTACCATCGTTGTTTCCGTCATCGTTCTGCTCTTCCAAGCAGCTTCATGTTGGTTCCTTGGCGGTGTCTTGTTCAAATCCAAAGAAATTGAGTGAGGTGATTTCATGCCACAACGAAGCACACCTCCAGCCTTTGAGGGCGATTTTTCAACAATGTGGAAACTCGCCATTCGTCCGCCACTTTGGCACATGACATGGGATTGGTGGTGGTGGCTGGTCATGCTTGATGATGACGATGACCGCCCATGGGGTCAACAACTCATGGTCTTGTGGTCAACCAAAGATAACGATCGTGTGGAAGTGAACGGAACACCATGGCTTCCACGTGGGCGGCCAGGTGTTGATGATGACAATGGCATGATTCTCGACGGCATGGTGTGCGCATGGTGGTTTGACGGAGCAACAATGCACGAACCTTACATCAAGCGGAAGAGCAACATGGTCGTCATGGACGACCTTCATCCACATTGGCCAAACAAAGGAGCGGGAAAGGGCGGAGGAGCCGTTACTCCCTTGCTTGACGATGACCTTTCGATGGGCTTGGCCAGTGACCTGTCACATTTCTGGCTCAACCTTCAGGGGGATGAAAAGGCAGTAAAGGCTGGAGCACCCCAACGCATGCAACTTGAATTGACTCCGTGGAACCCCGCTATGTCCATTGCTCGCCCCTCCAATGCAACCTACGCTGCAAACATGGGCTATGATATTCTGCGCGTTCATGGAACAAAGGTCAAAGGACGCATTGATGACAAAGAGGTAACTGGAACTGCTTACTTCCAAAAGGTCTGCGTTCAAGCACCTTCGCCACCTTGGTATTGGGGCGTGCTTCATTTCGAGGATGGCACCTATATGGATTGGTTTCTGCCGCACCTCTCACCAACCATGACCGCTCGGGACCCTCGCCCGTGGAAACGGAGAGATATCCAGCATATTGCGCTTTCACAGGGAGGGCTCTTTCATGATGCGAAGCATCAACGAACGGAACGATTCGCTCGTGTCACGGTGACCAAAGAAACCTCATCACGCTGCGAGGGGAAACACGGGCAAACTCCCGGAGCACCCCTTCCAAGATTTAGCGTACACATGTGGAACGGGAGAACGAGCATCAAACTGGTCGTGGAAGCCGTTGACCGTGCCCATTGGCACTTCGACCAACCCACCCGTGGAGGGCTCTGGTCTCACCTCACCTACAACGAATATCCCCTTGAGGTCGTTCAACTCGAGATCAAAGACGAACATGGTCTAAGAACGCGGTCAGATTATGGTTGGGCACGAGGTAATGCCGAACACGCTTGGGGCATACTCCATTGAAAATATGCCCAAAAACGGGGCAAGTTATTTGATTCACATCACCCACCACCCACCAAGAGGCCTTGTAATGTCGGAAGAAAACCAAGAAACGGAAGTCAAAGAAACCTTGCCAGAAGAATCCGTTCAAGCGTCTCAAACCGAGTCGCTCAAGAAGAAATACCGCTTGATCACGGGTGAAAGTGTCTTACCGAACGGAGAAGCAAAGCCCAGTACCTTGGCCTTCATCGGTATGTATATACTCGGCCTGATTGTTTTTGGCGTGCATTTCCTCTTCGGGAACGGCGTCAATGCCTCCGATGATGCATCGATGCCCTTGAGAATTGTCAGCAGCCTCATCGCTCTTACCGGTAGCGAGTCGGTCCCTATCGGCTTCGTACTCGTGATGGGATTCATTACATGGGCCAATCGCATGATGAATGTATCAACATCTGGCCGTTGGGTCACCATCGCTCTTTTGGTCATCACATTCATGCCCGTTCTCATTCAGATCGACGATATGGTGAGTTACATTATGAGCGCTTTCAGTGATGGAGAAGTGGGGGACTTCATTCCCTTTGGCTATGATTACATCATCTTTGGCGCCATATTCACCCTGCTCTTTTGGGGTGCCACGTGGAAGTATCAACGCAGTTTCTCATACGCAGTGACAACCAACGCTGTCATTTTCCAACACAGTTTCTTGCTTTCAAGGTCGCATCGAAGGATTCTCTTTGACCGCATCTCTGAGGTCATGGTTGAACGTACACCCATGGGTACCATGCTCGGCTATGCTACGGTCACGATCATGACCGATTCAGGCGTCGGCTTGGTCGATGAGACTGTGGGGGTTAACGCAGGCGGAAACATGCCCGGTACATCTGATAAATCGGAAGATTCTACCGCAACCAAAGTCCGCAAGGGCTTCCTTCGTTCCTTCTTTGCATTCCTGTCCTATCAGCGAACCTCACGTCGTGTTGACCCCGACCCAAAGCACTGCTTTTACAAAATTAGGAAGTGGGGAAGCACCAAGCTTTTGTTGAATGAAATGCATAAAAAACACTCCTCGTCCAACCTGCTTGAAGACCTCAAAGAAGCCATCTCTTCTGACGAGAAGTGATTACTCGGGGAAAAATGCCTGTGGGAGGCTTGAAAAGCCCCATCCACCACGCCGTATTGGAGATGCATATCATGAGTGAAGAATTGCTTGCAACACCGATTGAATTGTTTAGAAACGGCGACCTTGACGGAGCCATGACCGACCTTGACTCAAAAATCGCTAGTAACGGTGATGTCGCTCAACTCCACCACATGTGGGCAGAGTTTGCAAACATGAAGAACATGGAAGCACAAGACGATGTCATTCCGGGTCGAAAAATCATGAACGCCTACAAGAAAGCCATGGAACTCGACGAAGAAAACATGGAATACATCGCAGACTTTGCATCCTTTGCACTTGAATGTCGCCGCATTCCGGTTGCAGTCAAAGAATTCCAACGCTATGCTCGTCGCCTGGAATTGGAAGATATTCCGGTTGATGAGGTCCTGTTCACAGCAAGTCGAAACTTGGTTGATGCCATTGAAGTGATGGACCCAAGCCGAAAGAACCCAATGATTCAACCTTGGTTAAAGCAGGCACTCGAATGGGCTGTTGGCGCTCTTGGCTACACCTCAGAAGAGGCCGTTGCCACCTTGAATTCCGATGACTGAGGAGAGGAGAAGGTGGTCGACACCGTTCGCCTTTTTTTCCGAGTTGGCTACCTCGGAGATGGATTTCACGGAAGTCAAATTCAGCCCGATGTGAAAACCGTTCAAGGAGAACTCATTCGCGTGTTTCGTTCGCTCAAGTGGCTCTCCAAAGAAGATGGGGAGCATTATCTCGTCCTCTCGAGCCGTACCGATGCAGGAGTTCATGTCCGTGTCAACGGAGGTATTGTGGATATTTCGGCTGACCTCTGGGCAGCCCTTACTCCTCGTAAGATAATCAGAGCAGTTGACGACCGTTTGGATCCAAACATTGCCCTTCTCACTGTGGATGAAGTCGAACGTGATTACAATCCAAGAATGGCGCTTCATCGAGTTTACAGGTACCGCCTTGAAGGCATGGAATTTTGGTGTGAACCTGACCACCAAGAATTCGCATCGTGGTTGAAACTCTTCGTTGGGACCTATGATGCTCGTAATTTTGCTCGACTGGAGGAAGGGAAAAATCCCATGCGCACCATCATCAGTGCCACGCCTTGGATCGAGAATGGACGACTTGTTGGATTCGAAATTATTGGCGAGGCTTTTCTCTGGAATCAAGTCCGAAGAGTGGCCAGTGCCTTATTCCAGTTGTCAACGGGCGAATTGGATGCTGGACAGATTCAATCTGCGATTGAGCAGCCACTCATACCGGTTGATTTTGGTGTTGCTCCATCTCAATGGCTGATTTTGTGGGGGGTTGAGTGGGAGGATTTCCCACTTCCTCAAAGCACACACGCTACTGTATTTTCGCCACCTCCACAGGGTCGTTCTGCCGAGCGAACAAAGATGGGAAGATGGCAACAGGCAGCTCAACATGAAATGAAAACAATGCTCTACAATGAATGGGCTGAGATCGGCACACTCGAAGACGCTTACCACGCCAACTCAAAGTGAGAGTGTCACAAGGTCGCCGTCTTTGAGGTCAAAGTGTTCTCTCAAGAACGCAATGGAGATGACCTCAATGACATCAACATGCCGTGTCAAATCAGGAATGAGAAGAGCGCATTCAATCGATTCCCCTTTGGATGTGATACGGCCTTTGAAGGCAGATGCTCCACCGAAGGACACGCCATCGCGAAGGAAACCTCTGATGCGGATGAGAGGATAATCGCTCACGTCGTGACCTTTTGCAAGATTCCTAGCCTCATCGGGAGCGTCCAATGTATCGATACCTGCTTTTTGGCGAAGGGCTATGTATTGGCTCAACATTTCCGCCTCAATTGTAATATTGAGTGTACCGGGCCATGCTTTCTGGCCGAGAACAGATTGGAATTGGTCTTGGTAGTGTGGTTGAGCCATGAAAACATGGGCGCGGCCGAGGCCACTGCTTACCGCTCCTGAGAGGTCCATGCTCCGTCCCTGACAATCTTCCTTATTGAGGGTGCGTTCTCGACCTGTTCAATCGTTCATAAGGACTCATCAAATTACAAAGACATGACCGTAGACGAGCACGAAGACAAAGAACCAAGCAGCGAGCAAGATAAGAAGAACGGTACCATGCCCTCTCCCACCGAAGAGGAACTCTTCGGAAGTGACCTTGAGACATTTCTCGTTGCATTGAATCAATTTAGTCATCTTGCGGACCAACTTGAATGGCCCGATAGCATGCCTTTAGACAAGGACCTCAACATCGCATTTCGAGCCTTCAAGATGTACTGGCGCCAGCGAATACGACAACGAAGACAAAGTGAACAACATGATTCTATCGGACAGGAGAACTCCTCAAATAATCCTCGGCCGAACATGAAAGATTTCCAACGCTTTTTCCGTTCTCGCATCCGATTTGATTATACTGAAGAGGAAGAAGAGGATGAAACCGTCTTTATCGACCCAGGGGAGCATCAACCTGATGAAGAGCCGAAAGATGAGGCTGCTCAGCGTCGTGATGAGGATTTCCGTGAAAAGTGGGAATGACTTCAACGGATGCCCGTGGCGAATGCAAGGAACTCTACCGAGGCTTGCTTGCTCTTCTGAGTTTTAGCAAAGGAGACGACGGAGGTTTCAATCCGAATGTTGACAATCGATGTACATCCGCGCTCCGCTGCTTGTTGCTTAAGACGCAACAAGGCTTCTCTCCTTCCGAAATCAAGAACGACATCGTAAGAATGAAGACGCCCTCCAAAAATGCTCTTGAGCCACATGAAGAACATCTGACCCATTGATGGACCAACGCAAAGGCTGACGTGAAGCAGCGTCGAATATTCCGCACCGATCATTGATACTTTGTTTGAAGTTGTCACAGACATTTTGTCATCAAGAATGCTTCCGAGAATCTTCTCATTCTCCATGAGTTTTGAGGTAATACCCGCTTGGTACCAACGTCCAAGAGCCCAAGAGATGAATGGGAATGATAGCGGCACCACTATACTTGCAATAATATACAGGATAATCATGGTCGATTCTGACATGAAGATGCCTCACTCGACGACAACTGCAGTTCCGTAGCAAAACAATTCAGAGGCACCGGCTGCTACGTTTGATGTAGCAAAACGTATGTTGACAATTCCGTTTGCCCCGCGTGCATGAGCATCCATCATCATGCGTTGAATGGCTTCGTTACGGGATTCATTCAATAATTCTGTATAGGCTTTTAATTCGCCACCAACGATGTTCTTGAGGCCGGCAAAAATATCCTTACCGATGTGTTTGGCTCGAACGGTGGAACCCGTGACGAGTCCGAGAGAACTGACGACATTTTTGCCTGGGATTGACTCAACATTTGACATGAGCAGAGAGATGGTTTGACCTTGCATGAGTCAAATCATGTAAATGTTCTAAATAACTCTATCGTAGCACAAAAAGCGAATCCTTCACAGGATTGGCTGCTGTCTCAGCCATTCAAGGTCTGAAATGTAGAGTTGGCGGATGTCATCAAGGCCGAGAACAAGCATGGCCAATCGTTCGAGCCCCATGCCCCATGCGAGAACGGGCGATGCGATGCCGAGCGGTTCTGTGACTTCAGGCCGGAAAATTCCTGCGCCTCCCAACTCGAGCCACTTCCCGCGCCATTTGACTTCAATTTCCAAACTCGGTTCGGTATAGGGAAAATAGGCAGGGCGAACCCTTACTTCAGGAAGGCCCATTTTCGCATAGAAGGTTTTGAGCGTGGTCACAAGCATTTGCAAGTTTGCTCCGTCCTCCATGATGATGCCCTCAATCTGGTGAAATTCTGGAAGATGTGTTCGATCAATGGCTTCCTTGCGGAAGACACGGTCAACTGAGAACACTCGGCAGGCGTCATGAGGATGTTGAGCGAGGTACTGAATCGTGTTGACGGTGGTGTGTGTCCGCAGCAGTGGGCGCTGGGCTGTTTCATTTGAAAACGACCCTCCCCATCCGCTTGACCCTGTTTCGCCACCGTGCTCGTGGATTGCTTTCCATGTATCCATGAGGTCAGTTGGGAGTGGAAGAGTTGCTGGTTCATCGAGATAAAACGTGTCCTGCATTTCCCGAGCTGGGTGGTCTTGGGGAATAAACAGAGCGTCCATGTTCCATCCAGCTGATTGGACGTAATCGTCCACGAGTTCTGAAAAACCCATCTCGAGGAAGACCGAACGTATTCGCTCAATGAGGGCCTGCATGGGATGACTTCGTCCGGTTCGAGGCGTACTTGCATCGAGCGTGACATCGAATGCTCTGAACTCTGCTTCCTTCCAGGCATCCGTTTGCAATAATTCGGGTGTGATTTCGCTCACAACCAAGGTCTCATTCAGTGCGTCTCGAGAAACTTCTTTTCCCGAAGCAGTTAGCGACCATGTACGTTGAATCGATTCAACGATGGTGATGAGGTTTTTTCGTTGCTTAAAGTGATTGAGCATTGGCAGATCTAATGTGCTCATTTCACTTGGAAGCGAGGAAAGAAAGTCGGAGCGTGACTTGAGTTCTGCTTGAACGACTGACGGGTCACTGACCTGTAAGACTCCACCTTGAATCACGATACCGAGTTGTTTGAGAAGACCGACACCCGGGCCTGCTTCATGGCGCTCAAAGGCATTTTGAAGGGCTTGCATGGAAGGGGTTTCCTGTCCCGTCATCCAATCCCACAAACGTTGTTCAAGAAGTTTGTTTTCAACTGCCATCATTCCTTCAGTATCAAGGCGCACTTCACTACGCACTGTCTCGCTGACCTCAACGAATCCATGATTTTCTAATCCGTGACCTGCCCCTACAGCAACGGCTTGGTCCGTCCAATCACATGCACTGAGTACATCGTCAAGCGCCCATGTGGATTTGGAGGACTCCCCCTGCATCATCAGCAACATACGTCGCTCAGGATTCAGCAGGTTTGGTGCATCCATACACCCTCCAGCCTTGCTCCTGCTTTGAAATCACCGTTGCCAATGAACCCGAAATGGCCGTTCATTCTTCTTCCCAAAGAAGGCGGTCGCATTCTGTACAGGTGTAACTTGATGGTTTCTTTCCCTGACGAACTTCGACATGACCGCACGGGCCACAAAGGATTGATGATGAGATGGGTTCATCCAAGGTCACGTCAACTCGGAACATGAAGCGCCCGGCATCAGGCAGTGGTTCTGCTTCGGGCTGCCAAGCCGCGACGGCATCAGGAGTGAGGCCAACGTGCCGACTCATACTCATCCCGGTGATGAAGAAAACAATACCAAAGGTGCCAATGGTCACGGCAAAAGAACCGAGATTTGCAACCGAGAGAAAAGCCCCAAAGAAGATGCATACAAAACCTGTTATCAGAAAATTTTCACGACTTAATCGAGACATTTTTCTCACCTCTGCGCCTTAGCGAGTGCCTCCGCTACCCGTTCGATGGATTCAGTAGGAATGGCACACAAGCCAATCCGTACTCCGCCTGAGAGCGGGACAAGGTAGACGTGTTGGTCGGCGCATGCATTGGCGATGCTCTCGGGGTCTTCACACTCATACCATGCAAAAAAACCGTCATGGCTCGGATTCACCTGAACATCAAGGCTTTCACAAGCCTGTAAGAAACGGTTACGGCGAACATTGAGCAACTCTGCAAGACGGTCTCGTTCGTGCGACCAAGCGGCTCCACCTTCTTCTTGAGCGTGCATTTCACTGAGCACATATTGGGCAACACGAGGTGCGGCAGACCATGTTTGGCGTCCTGTCACACCCATCACATCCCTGAGGCGAGAGAGGCTGTTTTCATCGGGATGGAGGCAAACCAGAGCACCAGTCCTCATGCCGTAAATCGTATGCGATTTCGAAAGCGAGATTGCAAAACAAATGAGGAGATTTTCAGGCCAGGGCAATCCATCGTCAAGAGCCTCCCCAATGGTGGCTGCCCATCCATGAGGCTCATCGGCGTACAGGTGGTAAGCCGCATCGATCAGGAGCGTGTGCCCGACATGTTCGTTGCGTACGGCGGATTCAACAAAACTCGTGAGAAGGGCATGCCGACTTTCAGCGGGCAGGCTGAGGCCAGTGGGGTTGTGAGCAGGGTCGTTCAACCACGTCGTCACGGTGCTCTGCCTTTGGCTGAGATGTTCAAGTTCACGTTCAAAGGAAGACTTGTCAAAGAATGGATGCTGGTCGTCTTCATCTGTTGGAAGTAATGGATACGTTGCTATGTTCAGCCCGCATCCTGTGAGAAAGCCTGAGTATGGCCCCCAGTGCCTGTCACGGAGAAGAACGGCTTCACCGCGTTCGGTGAAATTAGATGCTGCAAGGTACAGTGCTCCTGAACCCCCGGGAGTTGCGGTGGCGATGGTGTTCAAGCCCATTGCCTCCAGTCCTTCCCGCGAATCTCCCAAAGCAAGAGTGATGGCTAAATCCAAAAAGTTTGGAAGGCCTTTGAGAGGTGCATAGGCTGAAAATTCAGCTGCCGGTGCTTGACGAAGAGCCTGGTCAACCACTTGATTGATGGCTAAATCTCCCGAGTCATCAAGCAAAGCACCGATGGTTCCGTTCACCGCACTGGCCCCAGCAGCCGCTGCTGATTGATAGCGTGCTAACCAACTGAAGATGGTATCATTGCCCGTTTTCTGTTGACCATGCGATGCGAGGTAATGCATGGGCTCCTCAGTGCGCATGGAGATGCCAACGGCTCAGTGTTCTTTGCTTTGCCCATCTGTTTTTTTCCCACGAACATCCGTTTCATTCATCAAGGGGTGGCGCTACGCCACAACCGAGGCCAACGTAGCACAGTCTGGTAGTGCGTCTGATTTGTAATCAGACGGTCGGGGGTTCGAGTCCCTCCGTTGGCTCCAATTGACCGTATCTGAAGTGAAAACAGTCATTGATATACTCAAAGGGTGATTCCCTCTCATGCCCGAATGCAATATTGACGCTCGTGGAAAAGCCGCTCGATTCATGGGGGGCATCGCCTCAATCGTCGCAGCGAGCATTTTCGCCTTCCTACTGGTTACGGACGTCGTATCCATTGGATTTGGATGGTACGCCATCGCAGGAGCTTACCTCGGCGGTGCTTTCGCAATTTACGAAGCGCGAGCCGGTTGGTGCATTGTTCGGGCAATGGGCATCAAAACCCCTCTGTGAGCCACGGGGTAGTAAAGCCAACGCTCAAGAAGCCACTGGCACTGGCCCAATTGTGACAGCACAACGGCTCGATGGGAAAGCCTGCGCTAAGGAAGTGGAACTCCAACTTGGTCATCGAATTGCAGCCTTGAACGAAAAGGGAGTGAGGCCTCACCTTGCGGTCATCATCGTCGGTAATGACCCGGCATCCCATGTCTACGTCAAATCCAAAGTCAAAACCTGCGAGCGTCTCGGCATCAAATCCACGCACATTGAATTGGATGCATCAACAGATGAAGCAACCCTACGGGAACACATTCTCTCCATGAATCAACAAGAGGATTTGCACGGCATCTTGGTACAATCCCCCCTCCCAAATCACATGGATGAAGAGGCCCTTACCGACCTGATTCATCCTTCGAAAGATGTTGATGGTTTCCATCCTGAAAATTTAGGACGTCTTGTTCAAGGACGATTGGATGGGATGCTCCCATGTACGCCTAGCGGCGTCATGCGAATGCTCAATTGGGCCAACATCCCTCTAAGAGGAAAGCGTGCTCTTGTTTTGGGCCGGTCCCGCATTGTTGGCATGCCTGCCGCTCTCTTACTCGCTGCTCGAGGAGCGGATGCCACCGTGACCGTCGCTCATTCCAAAACTGAAGCGACCAGAGAATTATGCCGAGAAGCAGACATCATCGTTGCAGCAGTAGGTAGAGCCGACATGGTACGAACCGATTGGGTCAAGCCAGGTGCAGTGGTGATCGATGTTGGCATCAATCGCGTTGATGATGATTCAAGGGAACGAGGATGGCGCTTGGCGGGTGACGTTCACCCTGATGTAGAAGAGGTTGCAAGTTGGCTCTCTCCAGTCCCGGGCGGTGTTGGTCCAATGACCATTGCCATGCTGATGGAAAACACCGTTCGAGCAGCGGAATTAACCATTCAAGCATAGAGGCGAATCAATATACCATCGAACGACCACCACACATTGTGGCCACCGACCCCCGCGCACCTCGTCTCGCTGCCACCACAACGTTGTTGGCAGCAGGTTTACTCTTGGCTACGGGCGGAAATTTATACTTTGAACAACTCGGAAGTTCGGGAGTCACCGTTGAGGAAATTGTGGCTATTTTCTCCGCACTTCTCCTTTTGGTCGTTGCTCGTTTTGCGAACGTGGAGCATGAGGTCCCCGAACTCGGAAGGGCGACCGCGTACCGTGGGCCAGAAGATTTGGACCAACTTACATCCGTTGCACACACTTCCCAACAAGTTGAAGAAATCAATCCAACTACTGCAAATATCCTCACGTCGATTCTCGGTCAGCAAGCACAAACCAATACTGCTGATGTCAATTCAGCCATGGATACGCTCTCAAGTGGCGAATTCGGGGAGGCTGTTAATCAAACGATGAAGGAGAGTTGGGAACAAAGCGAATCAACCATGAATCAAAGACAGGCAACGCAAGCCGATGAGGTTACGGGCCAAACACTCCAGCGGACTCATGTCGAACCTGTGCCCTTGCCAGGTAAAGAAGACGAGGAGTTGATCGACCCACGAACCATCCCCGGTCTTGAACCCGACAGGGTATTCATCACCGAGGGGCTTGACAGCGTACCACTCCCCGCCCTTCCATCAATGGATGCACCAAGTGCAGAAAGGGCTACAACTGCCAGTCCAATAACGCCAAAAATCGACCTCCCCGAACTGCCCGATGACATTCAAAGCCCATCCAATCATGAGGCTCCACCTCAAGAATCGCCGATAATTACAGAACTTGAACTCCCCGACTTAGACGATCTATTTTTGGATGAAGAACCTACATCATCCGCACCCAGTATCGCCATACCTGAACTGCCCAATATCGATGACCTGTTTTGATGGAATGGTTGAAAGAGGTTCGTGAGTGAGGTGAGAATCGATGTGGACACAGCGTTTTGACTTGCACTCCCACTCGACCAATAGTGACGGCCAGCATGAGGTTGATGACGTTGCAGAAATGATGGAAGAACAAGGTGTCTCCGTTTGGGCACTCACCGACCACGATACCACCAGTGGGTGGAAACAAGCAGCCATTGCTGCCGCATCACGTGGCATTCAATTTATTCCCGGTGTAGAGATTACATGCACACCAGCTCACCCTCCAATGCCAGAGGTACTCAAAGCCCGAGGCCAAGAACGTGCGTCATCTTCATGGCATTTGCTGGCCTATTTCCCAAGGCATCACCCTGCTGTTAGCGAAACGGCCGTTGATGCCTTCAAACAATGGCTCATGCCTCGACAACTCGGTCGGGAACCGAGAATGCGACTGATGTGCGCTCGGCTCGAAGCCTTGGGCATGCCCGTCAACATCGACGATGTACTGGCTCGAGCCGATGGGTCAGTCGGCCGACCTCATCTCGCTGAGGAGATGGTCAAACTCGGCTATGTTGAATCAAAACACGAGGCCTTTGAGCGATGGCTTGGTGATGGTCTACCTGCCTTCGTAGCCCACGAAAAACCAACGATTGCCGAAGCCGTTGAGGCAGTGAAGGCCGCTGGTGGATTTACATCACTCGCTCATCCATTGTATTACGGCGTCGACGTTCCAGTGCTCATGAACACGCTGAACAACCTGGGGGTTGATGCGGTAGAAGCGGTACATCGCAGTCACGATGACATGTACAGACATGCACTCATGGAGGCTGCTGTGGAGCGCAACATGGGCATCACCGTTGGTTCTGATTTCCATGGCTTAGATTATCAGCAGCGCCCGGGCTGCATGCCTGTGGTCATCGATGCTCTCCACCCAATGCTCACTGAGTGATACGGTCATAGAGTAAAGCGAGTTCAAACAAAAGAATCACCGGCAAGGCCACCAAGAATAACGAGAGCGGGTCTGGTGGAGAGAGAAAAGCCCCCAATACGAAGGCGCTGAACCATATGACTCGACGCGATGACGTCAATTGTTCGCGAGCGACGAGTTCCGTCCTCAACACGATGGTCGTCAACAGTGGAGCTTGGAAACCCAAAGCGGAAGCCATCACCAAATTAACGATAAAACCTGCATAACTCGATAGCCTCCATTCGGTGGATAGGCCGGCACTTTGAGCGTCTTTTGTCAAGTACTCCAGTAGGATGGGCAACAAGCCCTCCCAAGCATAAAGTATGCCAAAAAGGGCCAAGACCAAACTGCCGCAAACACTCAGGACCAATGTCATACCGGGTTGAGGAAGACGTAATTCCAGGTCTTCAATTCGTTCTTTCACTGCTTGGTGTCGGCTTCCGGCGAAGGCGACATGAGCGACAGCAACGATGCCCACCAGAACCGCTCCGAGCGTTCCTGCAATCCTCAATTGCAAAAAGAGAAATTCAACTGGAGAAATCACGATAATATCAACTCCATCAGGGAGCCGGTCGGCATCGATAAGCCATGTAATGAGTTCGCTTGAAAAGGGAAATGCGATGAGGAAACCGAAGACAAAAAGAGCAACATAATACTTCAGCGAACGGCGAAGAGCATCTCGAAGCGAGGCGACGATCTGTCCCCCAGGAGATTGAGCCAAGCGATGAACTGTGGCTTCAATGGATTCTCCGCTCATGCGTTCACGCCTCTTCGGTTGCTCCTTGGGAAGATGCCCACACATAAGAGGGTGTAGAATCAATCCAACTACGCCCTTCCTTCTTCAGCCGATACAAGCGATAAACAACAAAACCAGTCATCCAAAGGGAGGGTAAACTCAGGAACATTGCCTGCCCCATCTTGTCTTCCCCGTAATCGTTGATGATACGCACTTCCATTGTGGTTTCACCCCCGTCAACGGCAGGGTAGTGCATCACGATGAAATGATGTATATGAGGCGACGTGATGTTCAATGCGAGTGTGGTTTGTGGTGCTACGACATAATGTTGTCCTAAGGTCGTCATGATGTCCCAATCAATGGAACCTTGATCCATGGCAGGAATACTTGTTTCAACCATCACCACCACAATTTCAACCGATGCCACTTCATTGAGATTTGAGATATTGCTCAACACATATTCACCCGGTTTGAATTTCTGTATGATTTCAAAGGTAGAATCTTCTTCTCCCAAACGGAAGGAAACTCGCTCATCAATCGATTCTTCCTGATAATTCACCCCCATCATCATGACGGTGAGCAGAATCAACATAACGACCCCTTCCACAACAATGTGACGGCGTATTTTCTCCCGTGTAATGCCTTTGAACACCGGGCCGTAATCGTTGCGTAGACGCGGTTGGAGGTGATGTATGAAAAGAGCGCCGATGCTGCCAACCAGCATACCGAGTGGAATGTCGATAAACCAGTGAATCCCGAGATAGAGAATCGTAAATGTAAACAAAATGGTGTTGAGCAAAATAAAACGATGATAGCGCCAATGACGCCATTCTCGCAGCGTTTCTCCTCGCTCGCGCACATGAAGATAATTCAGCATCAAAATGCCAAATGGAATCGCCACGTGAAGGCTGGGCACAGCGTTATCCAATGGGTCATGGAGCGCATAAAATACGGTATACCAACCGTCTTGGTAGAGCAAGGCGTCCATTCCAGGAATCCATGAAGAGGTCACTTCAACATTGAAAAAGAGATAGTAAGGAACCGCAATAGCATAGATAAGAAGGTAGTTGAGGGTGACCTTATCGGTCATGTCTCGGTCACCTGAGAATGCGAAGTAAACCGTGGTAACATAAATCAAAAAGAGGTACACGAAGAGGTAGTGGAAATTGAGAAACTCTGTGAGGAATTCATTACGAAAGACTTCTTGTACCCACTTCGTGAAATTCCCCTCGATACCGTGAACCCATGAGGTCCAATGTCCTGTTCTCAACTTCATCGGCTCGTTGAGTTTGTCCGTTATGGACTTCCAGCGAATGATGACCACATAACCCATCGCGTGAAGGTAGTAACGCTTGTTGTGAAACTCTTGGGCCCATTGCCTCCAAGGTATGCGGTATCGTTCCTGATGGCGGGTAAAATACCAGCAAATAATTGGAGTGAGGAACAAAATCATACCCATCATGATGTTGTATGGGTCCATGAACTTCCGAGGGCGTGCGGGTTTTATGCCTTCGGCCTGAATCCTCGACCAATCACAACGTTCGTCAAGTATCACTATGATGGTAAACCTTTGAGGGGAGAGTGACTTCCCGCAAACATGAGTGGGCAAGGAAGGTGGACTCAACCGCCTGAAAACACCCTTACCAGTCTTCGGCATGCGATTCAACACTTTGATGGAATTGAGTTTGATATCCGAATTACCGCCGATGAACAACTTGTCGTTCATCACGACAGGGACGTCTCAATACCAGCATCGAAGCTTGAAGGACGACCGAAATGGGCGGAAGAGTGGACGCTTGAGGAATTGAAGGAGGTCGGCTTCCTTGGATTTGAAGACATGTTGGACGACCCTGTTATCAGCGAACATTGGGCATCACGCGGAAAAATGGGATGCATTGAGATCAAGCGCCCCCACCCGACTGCAGCAAGCGGTGGGGGATACAGAGGCAAAAAGCACCACATTGAACATGTGGCACGAGCCATGCGAAAGGCCGAAGCGATGTTGGACCAGCGAGGTATTCCACTCCAAAATACCGTATTCTATGCCTTCCACAAACACATGCCAGCCTCAGCAGCACAAGCAGCGGGTAAACGACCATGGGCCGCCTTAATCCCCTACATTCCACCTTACGGTAACCGGACTACGCAACGGATACAAGCAGTACCTCAGTACATGTTAATGCCCTTCAAGCGCTTGGTCAAACGCCATCAAAAAGAAGGAAGTTCGATGTTACCCTGTGCGATTGAGTACTTCCAATCCCCGACAAGTTGGTTACCGGTCGGACGAAACGTTAGCCTTGAAGGAAGGGGGCTTCAGCGTTTGACCTCAGCACGTCAAGGTATGCCGACCTATGTGTGGCCCACTCGGCCAACGATTGAACACGCCTTGCTACGCGCAGGGCTAACCGCCCTGACCGATTACGCCGACCCTTCCCTCACATGGCTACCGTCGAACCAAGCACGCTGGGTTCAGCCTGCAACACGACCCCTTGATGAAGAGCAATGGAGGACCCTTGAGGAATGTGGAGAAGAGCATCATCTGGACGTGCTCAAGGAGTTAACCAACGCAACGCCAACTTGGAAGGAAGCGGATTCCTCAAGGCGAAGAACGTTAATCGATGCTTGGCGGAAGCGTTGGAATTGGACCGAGAGCACACAATCGCTCATGGATACTTACTCCGAGGCTACGCCACCATGGCCAGCACCACGAATGATTGGACACCGTGGTTCCGGAAAGACGTCGCGGCCGGTGCTCGGACATCATCATTCAATGTGACGAAGGTTCTGCTGTTCTGCGAAGTACTTGGGACGATAAATTGGCGTTCCTTTTCCAGACCGCATCACAGTGCGCTCGTCAACGATTTGGGCACCGATGCCAGCAACACGAGCCCATCCAAAGAAGGTCGTATAGTAGGTTGGGTCCTTGAATCCAACATGATGGAGCAATGCGCCACTTGCAATGTCAACATTTGCATTGGGATTGGAAATCTTTGGATTCTCAGACAACACTCGGGGTGCGACTTCTCGTAGTGTGCGAATGATTTTGAAATTATCATCGTCGGGGCAAAGTTCCTCTCCCAGTGCAAACTGAACGGTAGCACGCGGGTCTTCTGCACGTAATACTGCGTGACCAAACCCAAACACGGGGCGTTTCGCTTCCAACTCACCTCGTACGAAGGCTTCGACTTCCTCAGCGTCACTGGTGCCAATACGAAGAACAAATTCCAAGCAAGATTGATTTGCTCGTCCGTGAAGTGGACCTGAAAGAGCGTTCATGGCGCCTGCAATTGAGGCATAAACCGTAGCGTGTCCAGAGGCGATGGCTTTTCCGGTAAAGGTGGAAAGGTTTCCACCACCGTGGTCCATGTGAAGAACAAGATACGTAGCGAGGATACGCTCCATCAAATCATGGTCGATGTCATCGAGATCGAGTGTCTGAACAAACCGCTTGACCATACTGGCTGACACATCATCTTCGGGAATGTCATCTCCACGGCCTTCACGTATGCGGAACAACAATCCCATCATACGAGGCATGCGAGCGATGAGATTCATGGTGTCTTCCTTCCAATCGCCCGTCGTATCCATCATCCCGAGCGTGTGCACACCAACGCTCAACCAGTCCATGGGATGGCCGTCTTTTGGCAATGTATGGAATACAGCAGCGATACTCGGGGGGACGTGGCCTCGTGATGCGAGGTCGGCTTTGAAGGCTGCAGATTGGGCGTCATTTGGGAGTTCTTTATTGAACAAAAGATAGACGATGTCTTCGGGAGGGTAGTGGGCTAATTCGGCAATAGGATAGCCACAATAGTGGACACCTTCGGTGGGCGTCACAAAGGATGTTCGGCATGTGCCTACGGGAACGCCACGCAGACCGGTGTTGAGGTGGGAGGTCCTCACGGTGAACAAGTCTTCTTCATCGCCCAAACTCTTCCCTCCAATGGGCCGACATCCGCTCTTCGTATAAAGTCGGCTCTTGGTTGGAAATCTGTGTTTCAAGCAGTGTAGTGAACTACACCGCCGCAATCTATCGTTTTCTTCTCCGTTGCTGAGGAGGCCACGTTCGAAAGCCCTTTGTTGAGCTTCGGTCCGAAAAGATATGGAGACGGATGGTATGACCGTCGATGAGAATGGCATCCTCCGCATCAATGCCAGGGCACGATTGTTTGACCTTCTCCCATGCCGGCTGAGTGGCTAGATTTTCACCCCACCAAGGAAAGGCCCGACACTGCTGAGGCCGAACCTCATAGACATCACACTGTTGTTGTTCATTGAGATGAATGCATACGCCATCATCCTCTCTACTCTTCAAGACATAACGACCGTCATAGGTTTGGCGAGCGTCACGCTCAAGCCAATCTTCCACTTCAAGGGAAGCGTGGCTGGAAAGTCGCTGTGCGTCGTCGGGTGAGAGATAGACAATACCACCGGGCTGATTGCAGCAACGACCGCAGGCCGGTTGGCATGAAAAGTGGACACCTTTCATCCACCAGGGTGCCCTCATTCCTCTTCACCCTGCAAGACCGTTCGTTCCCGCAACCGAGCAAGATGAACGACATTGTATGCTGGGGCGTCGTCTTCAAGCAGGTCAGAAGAATCGACCTCGTCGGGATCAACATCCCACTCCCCTTCAGGCTCATAGGAATCCAGTGCCTCTTGGGAGGGGCTCACCGCAGTTTTTCTTCTCGCTACTCGCCGGCGTTGACTGGGTTGAGAATCCTCTTCAAAGGGTGGTAACGCCTCACGCTCTGGGTCGAGTTGAACCAAGCGTTCTTCAAGGGTTCTCAATTCGTCTGCAATGACAATTAATTCCTCGATATCAGCCTCTACTGCCCGTTGAGCGAGGACAACCATTCGTTCCTCAAGCCGGTTTAATTCAAGGGAGTTCGAAACGGCCGAACGGTGTGTTTCATTCATTTTACCGTCGATTACTTCGTCTAACTCAACCAGTACGTCAACGACACGATTGACATCGGCGTGGCCCAGCCGTTCATGACGATTGAGCAGGAATTCTTCACGCTCATGCACGTCGAGCACAGACGGTTTGGCAGGGGTGACTCGTTGGATGGATTCGCTGACACGGCGGTCGAGGTTCGTTTCTCGTTCCACACTGAAATCGGTTTCATCCCATTGCGGTGGCTGGTAGTCATCTTCTCGCACGGCATCAATTGGGCTGTGCAATTCAATTCCACCCGTATCGAGAGTGGAATAGACATGGTCCATCGCATCCCCAATCAAACGGTTGGCCAAATCTTCAACGCGTTGATGCTCGTGTTCAAGTTCAGGTTGACGGCCTCCATCGTCGTAATGGGCAAGGAGGTGAGCGATATCGTCGCCCTCAAGAAGAACTTCACCCCGCTCAAATGCAATGGATACCTGCTCCAAGCGGGCTTCGAGTGCTTTGAACCCCGTCGGTTGCATTTGTGCAAGACGAGCGAGATGAACATCGCCCAAGAGGAGATTTCGCTGCGCACAACGCCAGCGACCATAGTCCATGAGCGTAGAAGAACTCGGAGATTGTAGCGGAGCGAGCGCTGCCATCCTCAACACTTCTTTCAACCTCGACGGAGGCATGTCTGCAGGGGAGGTACGGCCAGCAGCGACCACCTGAACACCCATGTTGATGGCTTGGTCAAGAAGAATTCCTAATTGGTGGCTCCAGGCTTCGTGTTGTGCAAATTCATGCACGTCATCGACGACAAGAGCGACTGCAGAAGCGAGGCTTTCTTGCCATTGTGGCTCCAGTGCATCCACCGACAGAAGGTCTGCTGCACTGAGCATGAGTACTTGTCCCTCTTGACGGCGAAGAAGGGCTTGGGCGGTTGCATGAAGCAGGTGAGAACCTCCCGAACCTTCTGGGGCCTGAACGAACACTGGATTGAGAGCACGGGCGGGGAAATCAATGGCCCGTTCGCACAATTGGGTCGCTTTGAAATTCTCTTCAGCGACGAACCATTGTTTGAAGGTTTTGCGTTCAGACCATGACAAGGCTGAGGGCCAACTGGAAGTCAAGCCCAGTACCTTGGTGGAATGAAAGGGACTTTCTACCGATGGAGGAGATAATGTCTCGGTGAGTTCATTGGAAACACGGCCACGATGTTCGTTGAGGATGTGACTCCAAATGGGTTCACCATCATGTTCAACGCCAACATATGCGTCATCATCCAGTTCAAGTTCATCGAGGTCCTCAGATGATTGAAGACGCTCCCTCAAAAGTTTCAATCTCTGTGCGACGTGAGCGGCGTAACCGGTATCATCATCGAAGATACTCGCAGGTTCTCCGACATCCTGCCCGAGAATTCGGTCGGCGATGAGGTCGTAAGTCGGACGCTGGGGGACGCCAACCCGTTGAAAGAGTGGAACGTGCGTGTTGGAGACCGTCGTTCGGCCCAAGAGTGTGTTGAGTTTTGATTGGGCTTTTACTTCTGCATGTTGCGGTTGTTCTACTGCGGGAGGAGATTGTAAAACTTGATTCGCATGGATTGAATCACGCAACTTTTCTTTCGCCTGCTCGAGAGCGGAGCGCAGCTTCGTCTCTCGCCTGCTCATCAAGACCCACCTTTGTACCGCTCAAGAGCCTCACCCTTCTCGTTGTAGAGTGCAGTTGAATCCATATTTTCGTCCTCATCAAAGGTCGTCCAGCGTTCATAGAGTTCCTCGATGGTAGCCTTGGATTGAGTACGTTGTGCAGCTTCTCGCGCCTTTCCTTTTGGCAACTCCGGAATGGGTAACGAGGTATCGGAAAGTGGTTCAACGCTTGCATCCCCGGCCGGCAGTACAACCGTCTTCGGACTCACTACCGGCGGTAATTGACCCGTATCTACTGCGGCAGAAGCCGATGCATTGGCTTCAAGAGCCTTTCTTCGAAGTGGCGTAGTCTTACGATTTTGTCGGCGAGTTGCTCGGTCTTGCCGCTGAGTAAAACCATCCATGTTTTCCTGTCGAAATTCACCCGATGAGCGGCGGTTTGTAGGCCAGTCGGGCAAATCTGTTCCCGATTGGGCGACGGCTTGACTCCGCTGGGTATCAAGGCCGGGTTGAATCGCAGGCAAGGTAGGTGCTGCGCCGCGACGCTGCATTCGCTGGGCTGTTCGCAACTTTGGCGGAGTCTGAGGTTCAGCATCCTGTTGTTTCAACTTCCTTTTTCGCTGAAGGGGCCGAGACTTCGGACCTTCCTGGGGGGCTTCCACGACCGTTTCGCTGATGAAGCGGCCTTCATTGAATGCCGCAGGGATTTGAGGACGCCATGTGCTGGGTTCTGGATGATTCGGTCGTGGCGTATCAAGAGGTTCTTGGGAATGCACTGCAGGTTGTTCAGGCCAATCCTCTACCATGGCCCCAAGTGCCTGAGTCGCAGCGGCACGATCGTGTTCGTTAACCTCAATACTGCCGCCCTCGAAAGAAGAGACTACAGTTTGACCCAAAACAGAATCATGTTGCTGATGCTTGAGTTGCGCTTCAATCCAGCGCTCTTCATCCTCATCGGCAGGAAGAAGTGCGGGGTGTTCCCAGAGGTCGTCCGGTTGGTCAAGCCATGCATCAAGTTCGCTTTGTTCAATGAGAGTACACTCTCCGAGAAGTCCGTGTTGAACGGGTGTATCGAAGAGATTCAAGTCTGTTGTACACAGCATGACATGGTCCTCCATGCGAATCAAATCAACGAGGCTACGGAAGAAATTGAGCATTGCATTGTCACCCATGGCATTACCCAAGCGGTCCAAACCATCCAAGAGAACGAGGGAACGCTCACTGCTCCAAAGAAAGTTATGTACGGCGTTCTTCATCTCTTCTTGAGCCGTCAGCAACGTGTAGCCATTATTGGAAGAAAGGAGGTCGAAACATTGCGGTTCTGGAAGTTGCTTTGTGAGTTCGGTTATGGCGTGCGGGAGTGCGAAGAGACCCATGATTGGCAGGCCTCGTTGGGCCGTTTCAATCGCCAAATGAATCATTGGATGAGGGTCAGGCGCATCGAGCAAATACACGGACCCCGGCAGGAGTTGATTTCCCGATTCAGACGAGCGTTGACGTGATGGGCGTTGAGCAAATTCACTTTCAAGAGCCATCGACTCAACATCCTCAGGACGTAATGCCCTTCGCCAAGACGAAGAGGGAAGGCGAACCATAGACCACCATTCATCTCCAGCCCCTGCTTCTTGCGTATGTTCAAGGTGAAGAACACTGTTCGGAAAAGCCTCCATCGTTGCCCGCAAATCACTCATTGACAATTCATGAAGTAAAACATCGGTCATGACCTCCATGGCGTCGTGTTCAATGGCCACAAGGGCTTCAAGTCCTTCAAGCAAAGGTTCTCCTTCGTAAAAGGCCATCACGGGCTGACCGAGACGAAATAACAACCATGCAGCCTGGTCAAGGTTGCGTCCGGGAGGGCAGAGAGCGACGGCCCCAGATTGCTCGTGAGCCGCCAAAGTACCCGCAAGTACCCGTAAAACATCGACACCCCCTCGCCGCTGTTCGATAAGGTCTCCGTGGGGGATTTGGACCATGACAAAGCACCGTTAAGCAAGACATCGCCCGAACCCCCTCTTGAAGAGTGCGGAGGAATAGCACCCAACACGAACTGTTTCAAGCATCACCTCATCCCCCCGAACATGGCTAAGCAACCAGCGTGTTCATTGTCGGATGAGGAATCAGTATTCTTTGCTGAGGGCTGCAATCGGTTTGATCGAGGTGCATTTTGGCACGCCCATGAATCGTGGGAAGACCTTTGGAATATGCTGAAATCCAGGGATGCTCCAAACCAAGACATTCTCTTGATACAAGGGCTCATTCAAACGGCAGCCCTGCTGTTGCACCATGAACGAAAAAACAGCGTTGGAATCGTCAAACAATGGGCAAAATTACAACCCAAATTAGAGGGGTGGGTCAATGCATGGGGCTTGGATATTGCAACCCATTTGACCGTTATTGAAACCTATGTTGAGGATGTTGACCACTGGTCGTTGGTCGCCAGCGACCATCAACTTCCACATGCGTGAAGTTCAAGTGGAGCCCCGTTGTAATCACAGCATGGGAGAGAGCATGGACCAACTCCCTGTTGACATGGTTCGCTTCATCGACACACCGGTTGCCCAGCCCTTCCACAAGGGAAGAAATGTTGCATGGATTGGCAGTATCATCGTTGGAGGCCTCATCGGCGCCATATTGAATGCTGTGGCCGTCAATACACTGGTGGCAGTTGCAGTGATGCTGAGTATTATCGCGCTCAACGGAACGGTTGTTTGGCTGCGTTTTCGCAGCCATGCTTCCACACCTCTCGCCGTCAACATGCACCACCCATTCATGGACGACGAGCCGCTGGGCGAAGCGATGTTGCTTGTGCAGTTGTCAAATGGCACATGGATTGACCCTGGTGTGCACCGTTTACGCATCATACCAGACGATCTCATCGGTGGATTCAGTTTAGCTCAAGACACCATTGACTTTCCCGTTCTCGGACATTTCTCATCAACCAAAGAGCGCACTCCTGAACTGGCCCGACACATGGCACTCATCAACCAAGCCATCGCCCTGAGAGATGCCGTCAATGACGTGCCAGACCCAATCGATGAGGCACGGGACCGAGAAGCCATTGAAACGGGATTGTTAGAGCGTTCATGGCTAGAGGAAGAAGGTGAACTAGATGTTGAAAGTCCGTTGGTTTCCTTTTTCCGAACGAAAGAATGAACTTTTTTGACGAAATCAACCCTCTACCTTCAAAACCCACCCCCCAGACCAAGGATGCGTGCCAACCAGTGAATCTTGGATGAGCAGGGTCGCAGAGTTGGCGCCTCACGAGCAGGATACCTTGCTTGGGACATCGCTGTCTCGCCGCTTCTCTCGCCTTCCCTTGTGGCTGAGCCACCCCGCTAATATCGGAGGTTTCTACGGACTTTTAGTGGCGCTTGCACTGCTTCTCCCTTATGCCTATGGAAGTAAGAATAACGATGTCTGGGGCGTTGAATGGCTCTACCACACCTCTTTGCTGATCGTGGCCTGTGCAGTTACAGGTTTCCTTTCTCTCATGCTCATTAGTTTCTCCAAACGCCATCCAATGGCCCCTCCACGCTACATTCTCTACCCAATGCCCTTCATTGGACTTGCACTCCTTTCCATTGACCGAACTGAATTATTGGGCATCCCTACCGCATTGATTTGGCTCTTGTTGCTCCTTCCGGGGCCCATCTATGTGCATCTGTCCTGGGCACCTCGCTGGCGCTTGTTGTGCATGGTTGAAGACGGGAACGATCCCTTTGAAGGACTTGAAACCAAGGAAGATTCAACCCCAGAGGCTGAAGTCATGGCCGGGTCCGATACCGAATTGCTCGAAGTCGTCGATGCGTTTGAATCTGAATGAAGTCAAATCAGTCCTAGCCGTGGGCCGACTTTTTCAAAACAAGCGAGTACATCATCGAGGTCTTGGCGGGACAAACCCGCTGACATTTGTGTTCGGATTCGGGCTTTGTCTCTTGCGACCATTGGGAAGACGATGGCTCCCGCCATGACACCTTCTTCACCCAGCGCTTGAGTCATGGCTTTAGCAGTGCTTGATTCGCCGCACATGACTGGAATGATAGGAGTGATGGAATCACCAGTATCAAAGCCCATCGACTGCAACTCCTTACGGAAATAATTCGTGTTCTCCCAGAGTCGTGCATGATGCTCGGGTTCTTCCATGAGCACTTCGATAGCGGCTTTTTGAGCTGCAGCGACACCCGGCGGTTGAGAGCCAGAGAGCAGCCAAGAGCGAGAATGGTTCAGTGCATGTGTACGGGTCATGTCCGTGCCGGCGAGGATACCACCTTGAACACCAAGTGCTTTCGAAAAGGAACCGGTTTCAAAGTCGACTTTGCCTTGAAGTTTGAAATGGTCAACGATGCCTGCACCACCTTCGCCCAATACCCCTTCACCATGACAGTCGTCGACGTACACCATGGCGCCGTATTCCTCAGCGAGTGCCGTGACTTCATCCAAGGGTGCGATATCGCCGTCCATTGAGAAAACACCGTCGGTGATGATGAGTTTTCTCTGTGATGATTCATGTGCTTTGAGCACCGCTTCAAGTTCGCCCATGTCGTTGTGGCCGTAGACTGCTCGTGAGGCCTTCGTCAATCGAACACCATCAATAATGGAGCCGTGATTGAGAGCGTCAGAGATGATCACATCGTTGGGTCCAGTCACCAAGGTCGGAATCAATCCAACATTGACGGTGTAGCCAGCTGAATAAATGAGCGAGGCTTCAACACCCTTGAATTCAGCTACCTTACGTTCTGCCTCAAGATGAATGTCCATCGTTCCAGCAATCGCTCGGACCGAACCACTTCCAGCACCGTATTTTGCAGTGGCATCCTGCATCGCCGCCGTGACTTTGGGATGGGTTGTCAAATTGAGGTAATTATTTGCAGAGAGCATGATGGTGGGCTTTCCATTCATTTGACAGCGTGGTTGATTGGGGCCTTCCAAGGTCGGTGGTTCCCACAAGAGTGACTGCTCACTCAACTCATCAAAACGGGCTTTCATCCAAGACATGTCACCGGGCATGGTCCTTCCTCAACGAGGCTCAAGCCTTTCTTCTTCAAGGTCTTTTGTCTGCTTATGTCTGCTCAAACCACGACTCAATTTCCGAGGGTTTGACTTCAACAAGTGCGCCCTCATCAAGGTCAAATTGGTCGAGTGTTGCGTTGGCAATTGAGAGGCGATGCAGATGTTCAACAGCATTGCCCACTGCAGCGACCATGCGACGCACTTGGCGTTTTTTGCCTTCGGAAACCTCCAATATGAAATCTCGCTCATGGACTCGCTCAAGGCGAGCAGGTTGTGTGAGGTAGTAGGAAATGACTCCTTCTGATTCAAGTTCGATGGATACTCCTTCAATCAATTGCTGCTCTGCTTCCTCGGTCAAAGGGCGCTTTGCAGAAACCCAGTAGCGCTTGAGCACATGATGTTCAGGGGCCGTAATCCGATGAACGAGGTCACCGCTTGTGGTGACGATGAGAAGACCGGTCGTTGCTTCATCCAAGCGACCTACGGTCAACAAACGTGCGTGAACCGTGGCATCAACGTGTTCTTCGAAGAGATCAAATACAGACCGTTTTCCAATGGCTCGCTCGTTGTCGTTGATCCGAGCACAAAGGTAGCCAGAGGGTTTGTTCATCACGAAGGTGATGTCACTGTCGGGCAAAAATAAGCGACGGCCGTTATACTCAACAGGACGAGTTCGAGGGTTGAACTGGTAGGCAATGTCCTTGACAATGGAGCCGTTGACCGTGATTTCACCTCTCCAAACAGCATCCTTGGCCTCCCGTTTTGATGAAAAGTGACCCGTTTTGGATAAAAATTGGTGCAAGCGAACTTTCAATTCAATGACCTCAAAGTGAACCTCAAGGGACCTCGCCTTAGCCTTTCGCCCCACTCAACACTCAAGCATGGGAAAAGCCAGACTTCTCGGGCCAATCAACCCCATTCGGTTTTAGGGGAGATGGCAGAGGGACGCTCATGGTCCAATCTTGCCTCTGGTTCAATTCCATGCTCAATCAAACCGAGAAGGCGACGCTATGACCAATTTCAAAGACCTCGGACTTTCACCGCCGCTGCTCAAAGCCGTTGAAGCAGAAGGGTATGTGACTCCAACGCCAGTACAACTCCAATCCATACCGCCCTTGTTGGCAGGGAAGGACGTTCTTGGTATTGCTCAAACGGGTACGGGAAAAACTGCGGCCTTTGCGCTCCCCGTTCTGCAGGCAGTAACAAAAGAGCGACCGCAACAAAAGCGTCGAATACGAGCCCTTGTGTTGTCACCGACCCGTGAATTGGCAGCACAAATCGATGAGCGCTTTGGAGCATATAGCAAGCATCTTGACGTGCGGCATCGAGTTATTTTTGGCGGTGTGAAACAAAGCCCTCAAGTTCGTGCTTTGCAGAAAGGACTCGATGTTCTAATCGCCACACCAGGACGGTTGTTGGATTTGATCGGACAGGGCCATATCGACATTACACATGTCGAATTCTTCGTTCTTGACGAAGCCGACCGAATGCTGGACATGGGTTTTATCCGTGATATCGAAAAGGTACTCAAACTCCTGCCCAAAAAGCGGCAAAACCTGCTCTTTAGCGCCACCATGCCCACGACGATTGCAAGTCTCGCAAATTCATTTCTCAGAAACGCCGTTACCGTCGATGTGAGTCCCGAAGAAATCACCGTTGACCGTATTGAACAACATATTCTATTCACGCGAAAAGCCGACAAACGGCGTATTCTCGCCAACATCATTCGCGATGAAGAGGTGACGTGCGGCATCGTCTTCACGAGGACAAAACACGGTGCAAATCGGCTGGTGAAACAACTCGGGCAGGCTGGCATTGATGCTGCTGCAATTCACGGCAATAAATCTCAAGGTGCCAGAACCAAGGCACTCGACGGCTTCAAACGAGGAAACATCCCCATCTTGGTGGCCACCGATATCGCAAGCCGAGGCATTGACGTTGATGGAATTACACACGTATTCAACTATGATCTACCCAATGAACCTGAAAGTTATGTCCACAGAATCGGACGCACGGCACGTGCTGGACGCTCTGGAGTTGCGTACGGATTTTGTGATGACTCCGAATCGGGATACCTCGTAGGTATTCAACGATTGATCGGCAACGAGATTCCAGTGATCGAAGACCATGAATACCATTTCGAAAATGCGAGGCCAAAACCTGGACAAAAGCCTGGTAAAATCAAGGACCCTAACGCCAAGAAATCATCGAATTCACGACGACGTTCAAACAACGGTCGCTCCAAAGGCAAGGGAGGAGGCGCGTCCGGTCAATCGAGACGACCTCGCCAAGGCGGTGGAGTAAACCGAAGTGGCGGGGGAAATCGGAACCAGAGTGGCGGAGGAAGAGGCTCTTCA
>Ga0209631_10000801_pt1 | contig 41978 bp, 47 predicted proteins | sample COG_08_FD_184752 | JGI IMG/M metagenome (GOLD analysis project Ga0209631, IMG submission 184752) | Pelagic Microbial community sample from North Sea - COGITO 998_met_08 (SPAdes) (version 2) | ecosystem: Environmental > Aquatic > Marine > Neritic zone/Coastal water | place: Helgoland, sampling... | reverse complement strand
ATCCCTGTTTTATTAATTTGTGGTAAAAAAGAAGTTGACACTAATTCTGTAACCATTAGAAGATTGGACTCTAATAAACAAGAAAATATGGAATTAAAAGATTTTTTAAAAACATTCTCTGCTTTAAACGAAGCATCTTCAAAATAAGTGGCAGATTTCAAACAAAATTATTTTCAAAGAAGGACTAAGGATCGAGGCCCAAGATCCAATAATAGAATTTCATCTCCAGAGGTTCAGGTTATTTCAAGCGATGGTGGTAACTTAGGAACACTTAATACAAACGAAGCAATATCAATGGCAAAAAATATGGGACTTGATTTAATAGAAATTGCTCCAAACGCTAACCCTCCTGTGTGTAAAATCATGGATATGGGTAAATTTAAATATGACGCTCAAAAAAAAGCTAACTTGGCAAAAAAAAAACAAAAAATTGTTGCTTTAAAAGAAATTAAGATGAGACCAGTAACAGAAACCCATGATTATGAATTTAAAGTTAAAAATGCTAAAAAATTTATTGCAAAAGGAGATAAAGTGAAATTTACCATAAGGTTCAAAGGTCGAGAACTTCAGCACTCTCATTTAGGAAACGAATTAATGAGCAAGATTAAAGAAGATATGAAAGATATTGGTAAGGTAGAATTACACCCAAAATTTGATGGCAAGCAAATGATAATGGTAATTCAGCCTTTATAAGCCTTAATATAGGTTGTAAATTTTCATCAATCTTTGTATAAACTCGCTCAATTATGCCAAAACTAAAAACAAAAAGCTCAGCAAAAAAAAGATTTAAGATATCAGCTAAAGGTAAAGTTATGATGGCCCAAGCTGGTAAGAGACATGGCATGATTAAAAGAACAAATTCTCAAATAAGAAAATTAAGAGGCACTACTGCAATGTCAAAACAGGACGCAAAAATTGTTAAATCGTATATGCCCTATAGTTTAAGAGGTTAAAATGGCAAGAGTTAAAAGAGGTGTAACCAGTCGAGCTAAGCATAAAAAAGTTTTAAAAGCTGTTAAGGGTCAATGGGGCAGAAGAAAAAATACTATTAGAGTAGCAAAGCAAGCTATGGAAAAAGCTATGCAATATGCTTATAGAGATCGTAGAAATAAGAAAAGAGATTTCAAATCACTATGGATACAAAGAATAAATGCAGGTGTTAGAGCCGAAGGTCTAACTTATTCCAAGTTTATTAATGGTTTAACTAAGTGTGGTATTAAGTTAGATAGGAAAATATTAGCTGAGATAGCTTACGATAGCCCAGAGGCCTTTAAAACCATCATTCAAAAAGCCCAATCTGCTTTAAATTAATCTTCACTATTGTTTTATTTCACCGAAGAAATAATCTCTTAATATGTCTGATATTAAAAAAATACGTGATCAGTTTATTTTAAGACTTAAAGAAAATTTAGACTTAGATCAAATTAATGAAATTAAAAGTGAGCTATTTGGTAAAAATGGACTTGTTTCATTAAAATTTAAAAATTTAGGGTCTATTGCTAAAAATGAAAGAAAAAATTTTGCAGCGGACTTAAATATTGTAAAGGATGATCTACAAAACTTGATATTAAAAAAAATTCAAGAGATTGAAACAAAAGAAATAAATCAAAAACTAGAAAATGAAAAAATAGACATAACATTACCTGAAAGATCTTTTGTTCAAGGAAAAATTCATCCAGTATCACAAGTAATTGATGAGATATCATCTATATTTTCTGAAATTGGTTTTAGTGTAGAGGAAGGGCCAGATATAGAAAATGAATATAATAATTTTACAGCGTTAAATACACCAGATAATCACCCAGCTCGTGATATGCATGATACTTTTTATTTAGACGATAAAAAAGAATTACTGTTAAGAACTCATACCTCACCAGTTCAAATTAGAACAATGCTTAAAGAAAAACCTCCTTTTAAAATTATTGCACCAGGAAGAACTTATAGGTCTGATAGTGATCAAACTCATGCCCCAATGTTCCATCAAGTTGAAGGATTACATATTGACAAAAATATTAACATGGGACATCTAAAAGGATGTTTAAATTATTTTATTAAAGAATTTTTTGAAGCAGATAAAATAAAAATGAGATTTAGACCAAGTCATTTTCCATTTACTGAACCATCTGCTGAGGTTGATATTGGTTATGAAATAAAAGATGGAAAAATAGTAATTGGAGAGGGTGATAAATGGTTAGAAATCTTAGGATGCGGAATGGTACACCCTAATGTTTTAAAAAATGTAAAAATAGATCCTCATAAATATCAAGGCTATGCTTTTGGTATCGGAATAGATAGATTGGCAATGCTTAAATATGGAATAAATGATTTAAGAGCATTTTTTGATTGTGACTTTAGATGGCTTAATCATTTTGGGTTTGATCCTTTAGATGTGCCGTCTAATTATAGAGGTTTGAGCAGATGAAGATAACCACTAATTGGCTTAAAGATCATCTTGATACAAAGCTAAATGAAAATCAAATTGTAAACAAATTAACAGATATTGGACTTGAAGTTGAAAGTGTTGAGTCTCAATCTGGTGATTTAGACAATTTTTTAATTGCTAAAATTTTAAAGGTAGAAAAACACCCTAATGCAGATAGGTTAAAAATTTGTGATGTTAATATTGGAAAAAAAGAAACTGTTAAAGTAGTTTGTGGTGCACCGAACGCGAAAGAGGGATTAATAACTATTTATGCTCCCCCTGGTGCAGTTATTCCAAAAAATCAAATGAAGTTGGTTGTTAGTAAAATTAGAGGTGTTACATCAAACGGAATGTTATGTTCAGAGTCGGAACTTAACTTATCTGATAAAAGTGATGGAATTATTGAACTTTCCGTAAAAAAAAATACCACTAAGATTGGTAAAAATTATTTTCCAAAAAGTTCTTTAAAAATAATTGATATTTCTATTACACCCAATAGAGCTGATTGCCTAGGTATAAGAGGTATAGCAAGAGATCTAGCTGCTGCAGGCTCAGGTAGATTAAAGAATAAAAAAAAGGAAAAATTAATTCAAAAAAATAAACAAAAAATTGATATTAAAATTACTAAAGAAAAAAATCAGGGATGTAATATATTTGGAAGTTGCTTGATAACTGGTGTTAAAAATACCGAAAGCCCCAAATGGTTAAAAGAAAAAATTATTTCTTTAGGACAAAAACCAATCTCTGCGATAGTCGATATCACTAATTACGTGATGTTTGATTTAAATCGACCGTTACATGCCTATGATGCAGATAAAATTGATAAAAAAATTACAGTCAGAAATTCAAAAAAAGGAGAAATATTTAAAGCGCTAGACAATAAAACTTATTCTCTTGAGAGAGACATGTGTGTAATCTCTGATAATTCAGGCGTATTAGGTCTTGGAGGAATAATTGGAGGGACAAGATCTGGAACTGGAATGGAAACCAAGAATGTATTAATTGAAGCAGCTTATTTTAATCCAAGATCAATTAGAAAAACCTCTAAAATTTTGCACTTAGAAACAGATGCAAAATTTAGATTTGAGAGAGGTATCGACCCTTTATCAATAGAAGAAGGACTTCAAATAGCAGCCGAACTTATAAAAAAAATTTGTGGTGGAAAAGTAAGTAAATTTGATATTCAGAAAATTGAAAATTTTAAAAATAAACTAGTAAAATTTAAAACATCATCATTTAAAAAAATAACAGGTTTTGATATTGAATTAAAAAAAATGATTAAAATCCTTATTGATTTAGGATTTGAATTCAAAAAAGATAAAAAATCATTATCTCTTAAAATACCTTCTTGGAGGCCTGATATTGAACAAGAAATAGATATCATTGAAGAATTAGTAAGAATTAATGGTTATGATAAAATTCAAACAATAAAACCTGAAAAAAGTAGAAAAAAACCTACATTAAATAATAAACAAAGATTATTTCATTTTCTTCAGAGGTCTATGGCGTCTAAAGGTTTTTTAGAAACTATAACCTGGTCTTTTACAGACTCCAAAATTAATAGTTTATTTTCAGAAGACAATAAAGAAATTAAGATTGTAAATCCTATTAGTTCAGACCTTAATGTTTTGAGAAATTCTATTTTTTCCAATTTAATTATTTATTTAAACAAAAATTTGGATAGAGGGTTTAAAGATATTTCATTATTTGAAATTGGACCAATATTTTTAGGATCAAAACCTGGCCAACAAGAAACAGTAGTTTCAGGTTTGCGTGCAGGCAAGATCTCAAGATTAAATTGGTTAGAAAAGGATAGGCCTGTTGATGTTTTTGATATTAAACAAGATGTTATAAAGAGCCTTGCGGAAACAGGATTTAATCAAAATAAATTATATATAGATGATAAAACTCCCAACTATTATCATCCTGGTAAATCAGGAAGAATATTCTTAAATGAGGATAAAAAAGATATTATAGCTTATTTTGGAGAAATTCACCCAAATATTATTAAGAAAATAGATATTAAAACAGAAGCTCTAGCTGGTTTTGAAATATTTTTAGATAATATTAAGCAATCAAAAAAATCATTAAATAATCAAAAAAATCAATATGAATATTCTGATTATCAAAAATCAGAAAGAGATTTTGCATTTGTTTTAGATAAAAGTTTTCAAGTACAGGAATTGATAAAAATAATTTACAAAATAGACAAAGATTTAATTAAAGATGTAAAAGTGTTTGATGTTTATGAAGGAGAAAATATTCCTCAAGGACAAAAATCAATTGCATTAAATGTTGCAATTCAATCTTCAGAGAAAACTTTAAAAGATGAAGATTTAGACAGGCTAAATCAACTTATAATTTCCACTGTAGAAGAAAAAACTGGTGCAAAAATAAGATCTTAGATATGAGCACTATAGATAATATAAGAAATTTTGCCATCATTGCACATATAGATCACGGTAAATCAACTATTGCAGATAGAATTATTCATAGTTGTGGGGGACTCACAGAAAGAGAAATGAAAGCCCAGGTGTTAGATTCTATGGATATTGAACGTGAAAGAGGAATAACTATCAAAGCTCAAACAGTTAAACTTAATTACAAAACCAAAAACGGAAAAGAATATATTTTAAATATTATAGATACGCCAGGTCACGTAGATTTCAGCTATGAGGTCAGTAGATCTTTATACGCATGTGAAGGTTCTATATTGATTGTAGATAGCACTCAAGGTGTAGAAGCACAAACTTTGGCCAATGTTTATCAAGCACTAGACATTAATCACGAAATAGTACCTGTTTTGAACAAAGTCGATTTACCAGCATCAGACATAGAAAAAACAAAAAAACAGATTGAAGATGTTATAGGGATTGACACTGAAAATGCTATTCCATGTTCTGGTAAAACTGGAGAAGGTGTAGAAGATATTCTAGAACAAATAATTTCATCGTTACCTGGACCTATAGGAAAAAAAGATGCTGTATTAAAATGTTTATTAGTTGATAGTTGGTATGACACATATTTAGGGGTTGTTATTCTAGTAAGGGTAATTGATGGAAAAATTTCTAAAAATATGAAAATAAAAATGATGTCTACCAACCAAGACTATATTGTTGAAAAAGTTGGAGTATTCACTCCTAAAGCAATGGATATTAATGAGCTTAATGCAGGAGAAATTGGTTTCATAACGACAGGAATTAAGGTTTTATCTGAAACAAAGGTTGGAGACACTATTTGTGATGCAGGCAATCCATTAAAGGAAGCATTGCCAGGATTTAAACCTAGTAAACCCGTGGTATTTTGTGGTTTGTTCCCTGTTGATAGTTCTGAATATCAAAAATTAAAAGATGGACTAGGCAAACTTCAACTTAATGATGCCAGTTTTTCTTTTGAAGCAGAGTCTTCGTCAGCATTAGGCTTAGGTTTTCGATGTGGATTTTTAGGTCTTTTACATTTAGAGATAATTACTGAAAGATTAGAAAGAGAATTTGATATTAATTTATTAACAACCACTCCTGGAGTTGTTTATAAAGTTCATTTAAATAAAGGTGAAGTAATTGAATTACAAAATCCTTCAAGTTTACCAGAAACAACACTCATAAAATATATTGAAGAACCTTGGATTAAGGCGACGATAATTACACCTGATGAGTATTTAGGAGCCATCATAAAAGTTTGTCAGGACAAACGAGGTGTACAAACTAACTTAAGTTATTCTGGAAATAGAGCTGTTTTAAATTATGAACTTCCCTTAAATGAGGTTGTTTTTGATTTTAATGATCGATTGAAATCTATGACAAGTGGTTATGCAAGTTTTGATTATGAAATTATAGGACACAAAGAAGGTGATTTAGTTAAACTCGGAATTTTAGTTAATTCTGAGTCTGTTGATGCATTATCAATGATGGTGCATAAAGATTTTGCTCAAACAGTTGGTAGAGAAGTATGTGAGAAATTAAAAGATCTCATACCAAGACATAACTTTATGATCCCAATACAAGCTGCAATTGGAGGAAAAATTATAGCAAGGGAAACAGTAAAAGGCTTCAAGAAAGATGTATTAACCAAAATTCATGGCGGTGGCGCACGAGACAGAAAAAGAAAATTATTAGATAAGCAAAAAAAAGGAAAAGCTAGAGGAAAACAATTTGGCAAAGTCGAAATACCTCAAGAGGCTTTTATAGGAGTTTTAAAAATAAGTAAGGAAAAATAGAAAATGAACAAGATTAAACTGAGAACAAATAGAATATTTAATTATTTATTTGGAGAGAAATTTAAAAAAAAACTAAACTATGATTGGGAAAAATATCCAACAAGAATGAAAATTATTCAAGAAATAATTGAATATAAAAAATATAAAAATTATCTAGAGATAGGTTGTGATAACGATGCTCTTTTTTCAAAAATTAAAATTGATTTTAAAATAGGAGTTGATCCAGTAAGTGGTGGCACTGTAAGAACTACAAGTGATGATTTTTTTAAAAAAAACAAATATATATTTGATATAATTTTTATAGATGGACTTCATCATTATGAACAAGTAAAAAAAGATATTAATAATTCATTAGACTGTTTAGATAAAAATGGAATAATAATTCTTCATGACTGTATTCCTAAAAATTACTTAGAACAAGCGGTACCAAGGTCACAATTTTTATGGACAGGAGATGTGTGGAAAGCATTTGTTGAAATAAGAACAAAAGAAAATTTTAATAGCTATACATGTTTAGCAGATAAAGGTTTGGGCATAATCATGAAGGCAAAAAATAAAAATAAATTAAATTTAAATATTAAAAATTATAAAAAGTTAAAATTTGAGGATTTTTATTATAAACACAAAACAATGATGAATTTAATAGAATATTCTGAAGTTAAAAAAATCTTAGAGTAGATTAAAAAGGGAAAAAAATGAAAATTTACGACTGTGTTACATTTTTTCAAGAGAACCTGCATATGGAATTGAGAATTAATATTCTAAAAAATGTTGTTGATAAATTCATAGTTTGTGAGTCTATGTATGATCATAGAGGAAATAAAAAGAAGATTAATTTTTCTAAAAATGATTATCCAGAGATTAAACAAAGAATTAAACATATTATTATAGAAGAAGCTTTTCCAAAAGGAAATGACCCATGGAAAAATCAAGCTATTCAGAGAGAATATATTTTAAAACATCTAATAGATTTAAAGAAAACAGATTATGTAATGTTCTCTGATCCTGATGAAATACCAAATCCTGAAAGTGTAAAAAAACTTAATTTAAAAAAAAAATTTGGGATTTTTTATCAAAATATTTATTCTTACAAACTTAATATTTTAAATAAAAATGAGAGCCCCTGGGAAGGAACGAGGGTTTGTAAAAAAAAAGACTTAAAGTCTATAGACTGGTTAAGGCACAAAGTTTTAGCCAAAAATCTCAAATATCCATTTTGGAGAGTAGATAAAGAAAAAAGTATTGAAATAATTAAGGATGGTGGTTGGCATTTTAGTTATTTGTTAACTCCAGAGCAGATAGCAAAAAAATTTAAAAGCCTTGCAGAAACCAGCTGGGATAAAGAAAAGTTTTTAAACCTTGAGTACATAAAAAAAAAAATTAAGGAAAAAAAAGATTTGTTTGAAAGAGGTCATACCTATGAAGGTGTAAAAATTGATAAAAGTTATCCAGAATATATATTAAAGAATTTAAAAAAGTATAATGAATGGATAGATTAATGAAATCGAACAAGATCATTGCTAAAAAATTCAACAACCTAAAAGGGTTCGCAAAAAAAAATAAAAACAAATATCTAACCTCGAAACCTTTCCCACATATTGTTTTAGACAATTTTTTCGATATTAAATATTTAAACGAAATATTAGAAATTTTTCCAGATTTGACAATGCTGAATAAAACACAAAAATATTCAAATAAAAATGAAATTAAATTAGCAAATAATAACATTGCTAATTATCCAAAAAAAATAAAAAATTTTATAAACTTTTTAAATTCAAAAAAGTTTTTAAATTTTCTCCAAGAAATAACTTCTATTAAAGAAAATTTAGTATCTGATCGACTCTTAAGCGGAGGAGGACTTCATGAAATTAAAAGAGGTGGAGTTTTGAAAGTTCATACTGATTTTAACAAACACCCTTTTTTGAAGCTTGATAGAAGATTAAACTTGCTATTATATTTGAACAAGAAATGGAAAAAAAGTTACGGCGGTAATTTAGAATTTTGGGATCAAGAAATGAAAAAGTGTCAAAAAAAAATCCAACCAGTTTTTAACAGGATGGTAATTTTTTCAACAACAGATTTTAGTAATCATGGGCACCCAATAGCGTTAAATTGTCCAATTAACAAATCAAGAAAGTCTATAGCAATATATTATTTTTCAAAAGGTAGACCAAAAAATGAAATTAAAGCTGATTATAAAAAAAATACAACTTTATTCAAGAATAGAGGAAATATGTCTGATGATGTGTATGTTAAAAGTGAAAAAATTAAACAGTTTTTAAGGAAGTTTAAATTTTACCAAAATTTAAAGAATTTTGAAAAAAAATTCTTAAGAAAAGGGATCTCTAAGAAAAAACGTTTTAAAAATAATTAATTATAATTTGGAGAGATGGCCGAGTGGTTTAAGGCGCACGCTTGGAAAGTGTGTGTACTGTTAAAGGTACCCAGGGTTCGAATCCCTGTCTCTCCGCCATCATCACAATTATAACTTTCATAAAAAAAATTATTTAAATATTATTTCAAATTGAAAAAGTAAGAAATTTGATTTTTTGTTTCATTAAACATATTGTCTTTTCTTGTAAGGTATAGTTTTACAGTTAATTCCAAACTCTTTGAAAGTTTTAATTTAGACTTCCAGCCTAGCTCTTTAAAAATTTTATTAGGTGAAATTTTAAGATATTTTTTTTCTTTAATCTTATTTTTTGTTTTTAATATTTTAAGTGATTTAATAAGTGTATTTTTTTTTATTATATCTAAAATTTTTCGAACATTAACTTGGTTGTGTCCTTTGGGTGCTAGATTATAGACACTAGTTTTTTTATTGTAAGTTTTTTTCGTAATTATTAAAAAAATTCCATTTATTACATCTAGTATGTGCAACCATGGTCTGGTAGAATTTATTGATCTAATTTTAACCTTTTGCTTTTTTTTAAAAGAGTTTATAATATCAGGCAAAAGTCTATTAGAACCCCAATCATTTCCTCCAATAATATTACCAGATCTTAGGATTGTCATATCTTTATTTAAAAAACTATAATTATAACTTTGACTAAGAATATCTTGACATGATTTACTTGCACTGTAGGGATCCAAGCCACCCAATCTTGAAAACTCTGTTAGTTTTATATCGTTATTTAAATAAACTTTGTCAGATGTAAAAACTATTATTTTTTTAACAGATTTAATCTTCTTTAATAATTCAAAAATTTTTACCGATCCTAATAAGTTTGTATTAAATGTCTTTTGGGGATTTTTATAACTTTCTTGAACTATAGGTTGAGACGCGAGATGCAAAACTATTTCTGGATTAAATTTTTTGATTTTTACTGAAATCTTGGATAGCTTATTTATATCACAATTTAAAGTTTTTATATATTTGCGAAATTGACTAGTATTAGATAAATAATTTTTATTTTTCATTTTGAGGGATACACCCAAAATGTTTGCTCCAAAAAAATGTAAAGCTACACATAACCAAGATCCAACAAAACCAGAATTCCCAAAGATTAAGATTTTTTTTCCTTTAAGGCCTGAATACATTGTTTAATTCCAAACTTTCCATTTTGATTTTTTGGATTTCCATAAAAGGTTTAATTCATTTTTTTCTCTTAAAGTATCCATACAAGCCCAAAAATCATTATGTTTATACGCAGTTAACTGATTGACTTTAGAAAGTTTAGGCAGACAATCTTTTTCAAAGATTGTCTTATCATTTTTAATATACTTAAATATTTCTTTGGATAGAACAAAAAAACCTCCATTAATATACTCTAAGGGTTTTTCTTTAATCTTGTTTATTAAATAATTTTTCTTAATAGACAGCACACCTTTTGGATTTTTATATTTAACAGCTGTTAGTGTTGCAATTTTTTTATTTTTAAGGTGAAATTTTATTAATCGCTTTATTTTAACATTTGAAAGGCCATCTCCATAGGATAAGCAAAAATTGTTATCGTTATTGATATATCTTTTTATTCTTTTAATTCTTCCACCTGTCATTGTATGAAGACCTGTATTAACAAACGATATTTTCCAGTTTTCTTTTTGGGCATATTTTCTTAACTCATCTTTAACCATATGCCCTTTGTAGCCTAAGCAAATAATAAAATTAGTTATACCATGATAAGAATATATTTTCATGAGATGCCAAATAATTGGTTTAGATCCAATTTTAACCAATGGCTTAGGTTTCAGCTTTGTTTCTTCTGACAATCTAGTGCCATATCCGCCTGCTAAAATAACTAATTTCATAATTTTTATTAATCACCTCTATTAAATTTTCATGATTAAGTCTATTTATATATACTTATTGACATGAAAAAAAATTACAAAGATATAACAGTAATCCTAACATTGTACAAAACCCCAATAAATAAATTAAACAATTTACTTAATTATAAAAATTATAAAATTTTAATTTTTGATCAAGGAGGAAATGTAAGTACAAAGAGGTACTTAAGAAATAAACTTAATTTAGATATAAAATACTTTTCATCAAAAGAAAATATAGGCCTAACTAGGTCGTCAAATTTTTTACTTTCAAAAGTAAAATCAAAATATTGTTTATTTACTCAACCAGATATTAGTATTTATGATAAATCGATAAAAATTCTGAAAAATATTATAACTAAAAAAAAAAATTTAATTCTTGTAGCACCAAATCATAAAAAAAAATTAAAAAAGAAAATTGATTATAAAATAGAAAAAAAAATAGATTTTTCTTGTGCTTTATTTGATGTTAAAAAACTTAAAAAAATTGGATTTTTTGACGAAGATTTTTTTCTATACTGGGAGGACATTTTTTTAGAAAGAAAAATAAATTTATCAAAGTTTAAAATGGCCATTGCAAATAAAGCCAAAGTTAAACATAATAGCAGTCAATCTTCAAAAAAAAGTTATAAAACTGAATATATAAGGAGATTAAATTTCATGTATGGAGAGCTCGTATTTGATTTTAAACTAAAAAAATTAAGATTACTTAAAATCTTGAGAAAATTAATTCAAAATAGTTTTTTATTTGTCTTTAATATTTTATTTTTTCAATTAAAAGAAGCTATTGGAAATGTTGCAAGAATCATTGGGCTTTTCAAATTCATTAATTTTTATATAAAAAAATATTAAAATGAAAAAATTTTTAGATCTAGGGTCACAACCATTAGCAAATTCTTACATAAATTATAAAAAGTTAAAAAATAAAGAAAAAAAATTTAAACTTACAGTAGGATTTGATCCTAAAAATTATTTAGTTTCCATTCTAAATACCGTTCCTAAAGAAAAAATGTTTAATGAAAATTATCCCTATAAGTCTTCAGAGTCTTTTACTATGAGAAAATCGTTTAAAGATTTGTCAATTAATATTAAAAAAAAATTTAAATCAAAACTTATATTGGAAATAGGTAGTAATGATGGTGCCTTTATAAAAAATTTTAAAAAAAAAAATATTATTGGTGTTGAACCCTGTAAAAACTTAGCAAAAATTACTAGAAAGCAAGGATATAAAACATTTTCTGAATATTGGGATCTTTCTTTAGCAAAAAAAATTTCAAAAAAAAAAAAAGTTGATATAATTTACTCAGCCAACACACTTAGTCATATTAAAAATTTTTCTGAAATATTTAAAGCTGTAGACTTATCACTAAGTCATAATGGTATTTTAATTTTAGAGGATCCATCGTTATTAGAATGTATAAAAAATGTTGCTTATGACCAGTTTTACTGTGAACATATTTACGTATTTTCTACAATAGCTTTACAAAAGATTTTGGATAAATTTGATCTTGAAATTTTCAATATTGAAAATACAAAAACTCATGGTGGATCAAATAGATATTTTATTAAAAGAAAAAGTAATATTTTTTACAAAAAAAACAAAAGTGTAAACAAGAATATTAATTTAGAAAAAGGATATGGACTTCATAAATTTTCAACATATAAAAAATTTGCAAAAAAAGTTTTATCTTCAAAAAATCAGCTAAATAAAATAATCAAAAAAATTTCAAAAAATCACAAAAAGATAATTGGTTATGGAGCTACAGCCAAATCATGCACGGTGTTAAATTATTGCAATATAGGATCTAAAGAAATTGATTATTTTTATGATACCACATCTTACAAGATAGGTAAATTTTTGCCAGGAAGTAAAATTGAAATAAGAAAATATAAAAAACTTAATATAGATGAAGTCGACTATGTTTTTCTAGGTGCTTGGAATTTTAAAAAAGAGATTTTTAAAAAAGAAAAAAAATTTATCAAAGAAGGTGGAAAATTTATAACCCACATTCCCTTTCCAAAAATTATTTAAAATCCTCAAAATTAATCCCATTTTTATCTTTTTTTGACAGAATGGGTTTTTTAACCGGCCAATTAATGTTAAGTTTTTTATCATTCCACTTAATAGTAGTTTCACTATTTTTGTCTCTATAATTTGTACATTTGTAGTAGACAGCACATTCTTTTGTTAAACATAAAAAACCATGTGCAAATTTTTCTGGAATAAAAAGTGAAAAATTTGAATTTTGTGAGATTTCAATTGAAAAATATTTGCCATAAGTTTTGGAATTTTTCCTCAGATCTACAACAACATCTAATATTTTTCCCTGTACTACAGATATAATTTTAGCTTGGCTTTTTCTAGTCTGTAAATGCATTCCTCTAAGTGTGTTTTTTTTTGAATAGGAGAAACAATCAAATATAAATTTTTTTTTTAATACTCTTTTTTTTTCTACTTCTTTAAAAAAACCTCTTTTATCTTTATAAATTGATGTTTTTACTAACACCAGATCTTTAATTTTTGTTTTAATTATCTGCATTATAAAATTGCCTTTTTATTTTTTGTTCTAACTTTGAATCAGCTTTCCAATTTGGTAATGATTTTAATCTACTTAGCAATGGTTTTTTCATTTTTTTATTTAAGTAATTAACTTTTATTTTTTTTTTTAAATTTTTGTTAATTGTGAATAAAAAGTTCTTTATCTTGATGTTTTTGGTTTGCTTTAAGCAGTAATTACCACTTTTAAAATTTTTATTCAATACAATATCAATTGCTTTAATTATATCATTTAGATGTATAATATTTAGCTCAAGCTTGCTTGAAATAATGGTAGTTGTTTTATTTTTTTTATAGTTTTTTAATAATGTGGGTATAAGTTTTTCTCTATTATCTATCTCACAAAAACTCTCATAAAATTTTAAATTATAATATTTTAATTTTTTATTTTGAGAAGTATAAAAATTTAAAATCATTTCAAAAGCGGATTTTGTTGATGCATAAAAATTTTTTGGAGTATAATCTTTGCCATTAACATGCTGCATCATTGTCCCAAAATTTATCACTTTGTTTACTTTAGAGTAAATTAAGTCCAGAATTATACTTGGAAAGATAATGTTTGATTCTATGAATGCAGGTATTTCAGAATGTAAGTGAGAATTTTTGTATAAAGTGGCAAAATTAATAAAATAGTCAATTTTTTTTTTATTTTCTAGTTTTTTCTGAAGTTCGGTTGATTTTGAATAAAAAATAGATTCATAATTTTTACTGTATTTTTTTCTTAATAATTTTAAACTACTATTGTGGTAATTTTTTTTTCTTAAAATATCAATTACCTTGAGACCTTTCTTAAGAGCATACCTTAAAAAAAAATTTCCAATAAAACCAGATGAGCCTGTGATAAGAATTATTTTTTTTTTCAAATTACAAATTTTTTAAATAGTTACTATATTCACAATTGCCATAAAATTTAACATTCTGTTTTATTTTATCTTTATTAATCCATTTTTTTAATAATGATATTTCTTCCAAACAAGCTATTTTAACTCCTTGAACTTCTTCCACTGATTTGACGTAGTTAGAGACATTACTTAAGTCCTCTATTTTACCTGCGTCTGACCATATTGCGCCTCTACCGATTAATTCATGTTTTAGCATATTATTCTTCCTGTATACATTAATAAGATCGGTAATTTCTAATTCGCCTCGCTTGGATGGTTTTAAATTTTTAGCATATTTACAAACATTTCTATCAAAAAAATATAAACCCGTAATCGCTTTGTTAGAAATAAATTTTTTTGGTTTTTCTACAATCTTTTCAATTTTATTATTTTTTATTTTTGCAACCCCATAATTTTCCGGTTTTAAAACTTCTTTTAAAAATATAGTAGCACCTATTTTATGAACAGAGGATTTTTCAAGTTTTTTTGCTAAACTTTGACCGTAGAAAAAATTGTCACCTAAAATGAGGGCAACATTTTCATTTCCAATAAATTTTTTTCCTAAGTTGAAAGCATCAGGTAATCCTTTTGGTTTATTTTGAATTTTATAATATATCTTGATCCCATACCTAGAACCGTCTCCTAACAAACTTCTGAAATTTTCAATTTGTCCGGGATTCACAATCATTAAAATTTTTCTAATATTTGCAAGCATCATTACAGATAGAGGATAAAAAATCATTGGCTTGTCATGAACTGGCAAAAGTTGTTTGTTTACAGCTTTAGTCAAAGGACTAAGCCTTGTTCCAAAACCTCCAGCAAGAATAATACCTTTTTTAATCATTTTGGTTTGTAAATAAGCAACATATATTAAAACTTCTGTATTTAAATACTATAATTTATGTTATTATAAGACTTTCCAAAAAATGAAAAAAGATACATATCAAGCAGATTCCATCAAAGTTTTAAAGGGTCTTGAAGCAGTTCGTAAAAGACCCGGAATGTATATTGGAGACACAGATGATGGTACTGGGTTACACCATATGGTCTATGAAGTTGTCGACAATTCCATTGATGAAGCTCTAGCTGGCCATTGTAAAAATATTCATGTTTTTATTAACTCAAATGGAACAATTACAGTTAAAGATGATGGAAGAGGTATACCAGTAGATATTCATAAAGGAGAAAAAAAATCAGCTGCTGAAGTGATTATGACCCAACTACACGCTGGTGGTAAATTTGATCATGATTCTTATAAAGTTTCTGGCGGTTTGCATGGTGTGGGTGTTTCAGTTGTCAACGCTCTTTCTGAAAAATTAAAATTAGAAATTTATAGAGATGGTAAAAAACATTATATAGAATTTGAAAATGGAGAAGCAAAATCACCACTTAAAATAATTGGAAAATCAAAAGAAACTGGAACACAAATAACTTTTTCACCATCAAAAGAAATTTTTTCTTCTATAAAATTTAGTGGAAATATTCTTATAAAAAGAATGAGGGAACTTGCTTTTTTAAATAAAGGCATAATGATCACATTCACTGATTCAAGTCAAAAAAAAGAAAAAACATATGAATTTAAATTTGAAGGTGGAGTAAAAGAATTTGTAGATTTCTTAGATGAAAAAAGAGAAAAATTACAGAATAAAAATGGTAACGAGTTATTTAAAAAACCAATTTATATAGAAGGAAAAAAGGATAATATTGAAATTGAATGTTCATTAAAATGGAATGCCAGCTATTCAGAAGAAGTATTTCCTTACACAAATAATATTTTTCAAAAAGATGGTGGTACCCATATTTTAGGCTTTAGAAGTGCGCTAACAAGAGTAATAAATAAATATGCAAATGAGCATAATCTTTTAAAGAAGAACAAGTTGGCAATTTCTGGGGATGATATAAAAGAAGGCTTAACTTGTGTTCTCTCTACAAAAATTCCAGATCCAAAATTCTCATCTCAAACTAAAGACAAATTGGTTTCTTCAGAGGTCAGAATGATTGTAGAAACCATAGTGAATGAAAAATTATCTATTTGGTTTGACCAAAATCCAAGTGTGGCTAAAATTATATTAGCAAAAGTTATTCAAGCTGCATTAGCTAGAGATGTAGCAAGAAAAGCTAGAGAAAATGTTAGAAGAAAAGGTGCTCTAGAATTAAGTGGTCTTCCAGGAAAATTAGCAGATTGTCAAATTGGTAAACAAGATGGAACTGAATTATTTATCGTAGAAGGAGACTCAGCTGGTGGTTCTGCAAAACAAGGACGAAACAGAGCCAATCAAGCAGTTTTGCCCTTGCGTGGAAAAATTTTAAATACTTATGTTGAAGACTTGCAATTAAAAAAAAATGGTAATGGTCATCAAAATGGCAACGATCAAAGAACTAAAGCTTTATCAAAAATGATATCTTCTAATGAAATTGTTACATTAATCAATGCACTTGGGTTGGATCCAAAAACTCATGAAATAGATCTAAAAGATTTAAGATATGGAAAGATTATTATTATGACTGACGCTGATGTTGATGGATCTCATATAAGAGCACTATTATTAACTTTCTTTAATAATAAACCTTTCAATAAGCTAATTGAAAATGGCCATGTGTATTTAGCTCAACCACCATTGTTTAAAATTAATAAAGGCTCAAAAGGAATTTATATTAAAGATGAAAAAGAGCTTGAAAATTATATTTTAAATAACAATAAAGACCTAAAAAAAACAAAAAAGGGATCAAAAGAATTTACTAAAGGCATGGAAATAGAAAAATCAAAGATGAATATTCAGAGATTTAAAGGCTTAGGAGAGATGAACCCTGAAGAACTTTGGAGCACAACATTAAATCCTGAAACTAGAAATTTGTTACAAGTTCAATACTCTAAAGACCTTAAAAAAGATCAAAATTTGATACATACATTGATGGGAAATGACGTTGCATTAAGAAAAGACTTTATTATTTCAAATGCAATAAATGTTCAAAACCTTGATATATAAAAATGAAGTTCTTCGAGACTTCAAAATATTATAGTCTTAAAAAGTCAACCTATATAACGTTAAGATGGATTGGAATTATTGGCCAATTAATTTCAGTTAATGTAGTTTATTTTTACTTTAATTTTTCTTTTGATTTTATTTATTCAAACATAATAATTACAATAGGAATTTTAAGTAATTTGTATTTAATTTACCTATACAAAAAAACTCAATTATCAGACAGGTCAGCCTTATTATTCTTAATTATAGACATATTTCAACTTGCTACATTAATTTATTTAACTGGGGGAATTTTAAATCCATTTATTATTTTTTTAATAATACCCAGTGTTTTTGCTTCCTCTAATTTAGGATTAAGAACTAATCTTTTGTTAGTTGTAACAACAACTCTATTAATTATTTTTTTAACTTTTAATTTTGAGGAATTACCATCACCTTTAAGTGATCATTTTCATGTAAATCCTTATTATTTTTATTCAATACCATTGGCTCTGATAATAGCTTTGATTTTCTTAAATTATTTTGCCATAATTTTTGGATCAGAGTCTCGGATTAGAAAAGAAGCATTAAATAAAATGGAAGAAATAATGGCAAAAGAGCATGAAATGTTGTCACTTGGAGGACAGGCAGCAGCAGCGGCTCATTCTCTAGGGACACCTTTATCAACCATTAAGATCATTTCTCAGGAGTTAAAAGAACAACTAAAAGATCAAATAGATGTAATCCAAGATATAGAGCTGTTATCTAGTCAAGTTGAAAGATGTAATCAAATTTTAAAAAAATTATCTTTAAACCCTATTGAAGAAGATGAATTTATTGATGAAGACTTTAGCATAAGAGACTATTTAAAAGAAATAATTTTGTCTTTCAAAGAAACTAGTAATAAAAAATTTATTTTAAATTTTGATAGAGATTTAAATCCAATTAAAATGACAAAATCAATTGAAATTGTTTATGGATTAAGGAATTTTGTTGGAAATGCAAATAAGTTTAGTTTGAGTAAAATTAATATTAATTTAAAAAGTAATAATGAATATACAGAAATTATTATTGAGGATGACGGTGCTGGATATCCAAGTGATATACTTTCAAAAATAGGTGAGCCATATCTTAAATCCATAAACACCACAACTAAAATTAAAAGTGGCCTAGGATTGGGAATATTTATTGGAAAAAATTTACTTGAAAAAAATTTTGCATTAGTAAATTGTAAAAATTCAAAAACACAACCAGGAGCAGAAGTTAACATTAAATGGAAAAATAAAGATTTATTAAAAATTTAATGTATTCTACTTTTTTTATTAAATAACTCACTTAATTGGGAAATCATCACATCACCAAGATCATTTACATCAGTAATTTTAATTGCACGGTTATAATATCTCGAGACATCATGACCTATACCTATGGCTAAAATTTCTGAGTCACTTTTATCTTCAATGAATTTAACTATTTTTTTTAGATGTTTTTCTAAAAAATCACCTGAGTTAACTGATAAAGTTGAGTCATCTACAGGTGCACCATCAGAAATTACCATTAGTATTTTTCTTTCTTCTTTTCTTTTTTTTAACCTGTTAAAAGCCCATAATATTGCTTCTCCATCTATATTTTCTTTTAATAAACCTTCTTTTAACATTAAACCAAGATTATTTTTTGTTTGTCTCCAATGAGTATCCGCTCCTTTGTAAATGATATGTCTTAAATCATTTAATCTTCCAGGTTTTTTGGGTTTACCTTCTTTATTCCAATTCTCTCTACTTTGACCACCTTTCCAGTTTTTTGTTGTAAAGCCTAATATTTCGACTTTTACAAAACAGCGCTCTAAAGTTCTTGATAGAATATCTGCACAAATTGCTGCAATAGTAATTGGTCTTCCACGCATAGATCCAGAATTATCAATTAATAAAGTAACCACTGTATCTTTAAAATCTAAATCTTTTTCTTTTTTAAATGATAAAGAATTATACGGATCCATTATTATTCTAGGTAATTTTGAACTATCTAATAAACCCTCTTCTAAATCGAATTCCCACGCTCGATTTTGTTTAGCTAATAATTGCCTTTGTAGTTTGTTTGCAAGTTTTGTAATAATATCCTGAAAACTTACCAACTGTTGATCTAGCGTTTTTCTTAATTTGGAAGCTTCATCAGCATTGTCTAAATTTTCTGCTTTTGTTACTTCATCAAACTGACTAGTAAAGATTTTATATTCAAGATCACTAGCATTTAAAGATTTTTTTTGTACTACCTGTTCATTACTTTGTTTATCAGAGTCTGAATCAACTAATTCTTCATCTAATTTATATTCATCAATATCGTAATCTGCATCTATGCTAGTTACAGTCTCATCCTCTTTATTTTGGTCCTTATTATCCTCTGAATCTGAATCATTTTCATCATTAGAAGGATTATTTTGACCATCATCTTTGTTTTCTTTATTATTTTCCTCATTATCTTCTGATTGAAATATATCCATTTCTTGAAATATTTGAGAAAATTTAGAGGAATATTTGTTTTGATCCTCTAAATTATCTTTTAAAAATGGAATATGTTTTGCAATAGATTGATCAAATTCACTTTCCCAAAAACTTAACATTTTATTTGATAATTGATTTAATTTAATATTATGAAATTTTTTAAGCATATACAGTTCAAATGCCTCATTTACAGTTACGTCTTCTTTTGTTTGAAGCTGATCCTTTTTTTTTAAATTTATCATCTGATTGTAGTTTTCAATAAAATTTTTTTGTATTCCCTTCAGCATATTTCCACCCAAGGACTCATATCTTATCTTTTCAGTTATTGAATATAGTGATTTACAATTGGTATTTGAGGGTAGATTTTTCTTATAAATTTCACTATTAGAAAATTTTTTTTTTAAAGCAGTGGAATCTGAGTCTGCTCTCGCTTTTATAAAGTCACTTTTATTATTGAGATTATCTAATTCAAGAAAGTCAAGTTTAGTGGAATTTTTATTTTTTTCTAATCCATCATTAACTTTAAAATCATCTGAGATAACTTTAAAAGTAGAAATAAGAGCTTGTTTTAATTTTTCTTTTAAATTAGCATTTTTATTGCTATTACTCATTTAAATTTGAATATTTGCTAGAGACTCAGGTAATTCATCACCAAAGCATCTTTGATAATATTCTGCTATTGTATTTTTTTCAATCTCATCACACTTGTTCAAGAAAGTTACTCTAAAAGCATATCCTGTATCTTTAAATATCTCAGAATTTTCTGCCCAATGAAGAACTGTTCTAGGACTCATTACAGTAGATATATCTCCAGCAATAAAACCTTTTCTTGTCAAAGTTGCTACTTTAATCATATTGGCAATAATTTCTTTCCCTTTTTGATTATTAAAACTTTTATTTTTAGCTAAAATAATTTCCATTTCTTTATCTAAACTAAGATAATTTAAAGTTGTAACAATATTCCATCTATCCATTTGACCTTGATTTATTTGCTGTGTGCCATGATACAATCCAGATGTATCACCTAAACCAACTGTATTTGAAGTAGCAAATAATCTAAAAAATTTATTTTGTTTAATTACTTTATTTTTATCAAGAAGTGTGAAGTTTCCTTCTGCCTCCAAGACTCTTTGAATTACAAACATCACATCAGGTCTTCCAGCATCATACTCATCAAACACTAAAGCAACTGGATTTTGAATAGACCAAGGTAAAATTCCCTCGTTAAATTCTGTAATTTGTTTTCCATCTTTTAAGACTATTGCATCTTTTCCAATAAGGTCAATTCTACTCACATGACTATCAAGATTGACTCGTATACATGGCCAATTTAATCTTGCAGCTATTTGTTCTATGTGAGTGGATTTGCCAGTTCCATGATATCCTTGCACTAGAACTCTCTTATTGAACGCAAATCCTGAAATTATTGCAAGCGTTGTGTCTCTATCAAACTTATAATTCTTATCAATTTCTGGAACGTATTCACTTTTTTTTGAAAAAGCGTCAACCTCCATTTTGGTATCGATGCCAAAAGTTTGTTTTATAGAAACTTTAATATCTGGCTGTGTGTTAATGTTAGGTGTCAATTTTATCTCTATAAGTATTTTTAAGCTGTGTATAAGCCAAAGTAATTAGTTTAAGTTTTTCTTCATATTTTTTGCTGCCAGAATTCATATCAGGGTGAAATTTTTTGACAAGTATTTTGAATCTTTCCTGAATTTTCCACCATTTTAAACCCACTGAAACACCCAGAATACCAAAAGCTTTAATATCTTTGTGGTCAAATTTAAATTGACGCATATGATTAAATTCACTTTTGAATTTATCTTTATCCAATTCATCTCTTAGTGTGTTATTCCACAAAACTTTAAAAAAATTGTCAGACGAACTAAAACTTTGTGTTGGTTTATGCCATATCATATCAGATTTTAAAAAATCAATAACTTGCTCATCATTCATTCCAGAAAAATAGTTCCAGTTTTTATTAAATTCTTTAACATGCTCTAAACATAACATTCTAAACTTTTTACTATTATCTTTCTCAATTGGTGCTTTGTATTCACCTATTTCTTTACAATTATGCCAATCACAAATATTTTTCATGTTATACTATTTGTATTATTTATGAATATAAATCAATTAATTTTAATTGTTAAAAAAAAATTAAAAGATCAAATAATTATTGAAAACATAAATGTCGAGGATAAATCTTTCATTCATAAAAATCATTCTGGGAATCAAAAAGGTAAATTTCATTTAAAAATTTCGATAAAATCTGAAGAATTAAAAAAATTAAGCAAAATTAACAGTAATAAAAAAATTTATAGATTACTTGAGAATGAGATGAAAGAATATATTCATTCCTTACAAATTTTAATTAATTAATTCCTTTTGCAAAAAAGTCTTTATGTAATTTTTCGTAAATTCCTTATTAGTTAATGGAGAACCAATTTTTCTGAGCAAGATTAAATTTATTTTATCTGTTTTATTTTTTTTATCTTTAATCATAAAAGATAAAATTTTATTACAATCTTTGAGCGCGAAGTAATTTTTTATTTCAAATGGTAATTTGGAAACCTTAATATGCTTTATTACTGTGTCATACTCTTTCTGTTTCAAAAACTTATTTTTATAACTAAATTTTAGAGCTGCATTAATTCCCAAAAGTACAGCTTCACCATGGTTTAATTTTTTGGAATAATTTAAAGAGGCTTCAAAAGCATGAGCAAAAGTATGTCCAAAATTTAAAATTTTTCTAATATCTTTTTCTTTTTCATCATTTTCTACAACTGTTTTTTTGACTTTGCAGCTTTCATATATAGCATTCTCAATAAATGGTGACTCAAGATTTAAAATATTTGAGATATTTTTAATTAAAAAATTAAAATTTTTTTTATTTGATATTAAAGAGTGTTTTAAAATTTCCCCGTATCCACAAATTAATTCTCTTTTAGGTAAAGTTTTTAAAAAACTGATATCAGTAACTACTAGTCGTGGTTGATAAAAGCTACCAATTAAATTTTTGCCAAAAGTAGTATTTACTCCAGTTTTTCCCCCAACAGAAGAATCTACTTGTGATAAAAGTGTTGTAGGTACATTGATAAACTTAAGTCCTCTCTTGAAAATGCTAGCAGCAAATCCACCAATATCACCAGTAATACCACCCCCAATGGTTATCAAACAATCCTGTCTTGAAAAGTTTTTTTTTAATAAAATTTCTAAAATAGAATTAACTGTTTTTTGATTTTTATTTTTTTCATTTACTTTAATAAAGTAAAAATTTTTTTTCTTGATCTTAAAAGATTTATTTATTTTACTAATTTTATTTTTTGGAACATTTTTATCAATTACAAATAAACATTTTTCAAATTTAATAGAATTATCTAAAATTAATTTAGGAAGCTTTGAAATCAGGTTGGCACCTATCAATATAGGATATTTTTGTGATTTAGTATTAATTATTAATTTCTTTATTTTCATATATACTAATTATTTTATTAATTACTTCATTTTTACTTAAACCACTACAGTCAACTTTGTATTTTGCTTTCATGTAATATTTTGAGCGTAATTTAATCATATCATTCAGTTCGATGTTTGTTGCACTTAAAGCAATTGGTCTTTTGGAGCTATTTTTTATTCTATCGATAATTGTTTTGTTGTCACATTTTAACCAAAAGGACAAATGATTAGCTAAGACTTCATTTCTAACTTTCTTATTTAAAAATGACCCACCACCTAAAGCAATAACAATATTCTTTTTTTTTAGTATATCTAAGGTTATTTTTTCCTCATATTCTCTAAAAAAATATTCACCTTTGTTTTTAAAAATTTTTGAAATTTTCATATTTAACTCTTTTTCAATAAATTGATCTGTATCAAAAAATTCCAGATTTAATTTTTTTGAAATCAAAAATCCTATAGAGGTCTTACCTGAGCCCATCATACCTAAAAAAACAATATTTTTTCTTGATTTCATAATTTTCTTTATTGAAAAAACACAAATATGTCTTAATTTGAAATTAATTAAATTTATATGCAATTCATAAAAAAAACAAGTTCAAGACCAAGTATTCTTGGATGGGCAATAAAATTGACATTAATTTTAGTTATAGTTCTTGTAGCTGTTTTTCTTCTCAATAAAATTGAATTTCCAGCACCAAAACAAGAAATTGAAAAAATTATTCCTAATGAAAATCTTAAAATTGTTAAATAAAAAATATTTTTTAATTATTTTTATTTTCTTATTTAGCCCAAGTTCTTTTGCCGAAGATAGACCTATTGATATTTGGAATATTGATAAAAAAAAGTTAGAAGATAGCTTGGAAGACAAAACATCTTCGGAGACTAGCAACACTCAAATAAAAGAAAGCAATGAGTCAAGCATTTATAAAATGCAAACACAAAAAGAAGCAAATGAAATACAGCTGGACTCCATTTTAGATTCGAAGGGTGTGCGAATTATTGGTCTTTATGATCCAGAGGACTATGGGTTAGATATTAATATGTGGTCTTATTCGGATGGAGATCAATTGAAAAATATATTTTCTAAAATATTAAAAATAGATCTTTCTAAAGATGCTGCTGAAATAATGAATATATTAATGCTTACGAATGCACACTCACCTCAAAAAAATATATCAGAACAACAGTTTTTAAAATTTAAATCAGACTGGTTAATTAAGAATGCAGATTTAGACTTAATAGAAGAATATTTGATTAAAAATCAAATTTTTGATGTTCACCCAAAATTAAGTAAATTTTTGATTGATTATTATTTATCAAAAGCAGAAATTAACAAGTCGTGTGAAATTCTTTCCAAAAATTTAAAACCATTTAATGACGAGTATTTATCAAAATTTAATATATATTGTCTAATTTGGGCCAATAAAAAAGATGAAGCTCAAGTTATCTATGACCTCAAAAAAGAGTCAGGATATAATAATAAATATTTTGAAGGAAAAATAAATTATTTATTAGGATATACGTCAAAAGTTGATAAAAAAATTTCTGAAAAAACTATTTTTGATTTTTATATAGCACATCAAACAAACCCAGAATTTACCTTTGAACCTAAAGATGACACTGCCAAAATAATCTGGAAATATTTATCATCAGCAAATTTGCTTGATTCATTTAAAGAAATTGAAATTGCACAACTTGATAAAATTTCAACTATTGAAAAAGCCGTACATAATAAAAATTATCCAGAAAAAGATTTGTTAGATATATACAAGAGATTTCAATTTAATATCAATCAACTTTTGAATGCACAAAATGTTTATAAATCCTTATCAAATATTGAGGCACGAGCTTTAATATATCAAAAAGTTTTACTTGAGTCTGAAACTGTTGAAAAACTAAAATTATTAAAAATTTTAAAAAATTCTTTTGAGAATGAGGGAATAGAGAATGCTTTTGATAAAGAGCTTAAAAATTTTTTAGAGAATATAGATCCGATAGATATTCCTGATAACTTAACAAGTTTTTATTATACAAATATTCTCATAGAAAAAAAAAATGATAAAAAAATTAAGTTTAATGAAGATGTAATGCATCAATCTAAATTAATAAATTATTTTAATGGAGATTACTCAAAATCAAAAATTGAGAAAGATATAAACAATTATCTTAAAAAAATTAAGAAAAATAAGAAATATCTCATTTCAAAAAAAGATATTATATTTTTGGAGTCCTTAAAATCAGATGGTATCAAAATTGAAAAAAAATATGATAATTTATATAAATTTGATATTTCTGAGGTGCCCACAGATCTACAGGTCATTATCAAGAATAACGAAAAAGGTGCTGCATTATTAAGAATAGTTGAAGTTATTGGCCAAGATGAGCTGGAAAGAATTGATGAAGACACAATGCTTTTTATAATTACTACCCTAAATAAATTAAATATTGATCAAATTAGAAATAAAATTTTACTTAAAGTTCTTCCTTTAAAAGTTTAAAAATTATATTAAAATAAAATTATAATGACTGTTAAGACAATACTTACTGAACCCAATAAAATATTACGACAAGTCTCAAAACCTGTTGAAATAGTCGGTATAAAGGAAAGACAATTAATGGATGATATGCTGGAGACCATGTACGCTGCAAATGGAATAGGCTTAGCAGCAATTCAAATAGGTATTCCAAAACGAATTATCGTAATGGATATAAGTAAAGACCAAAATAAAAAAGAACCCAGATATTTTGTAAATCCTATAATTATAAACAAAGATAGAGAAAAATTGACTTATGAAGAGGGCTGTTTGTCAGTTCCAAACCAATTTGCAGAAATAGATCGACCAAAAAAATGCAACGTCGACTATTTGGATTATAGTGGAAAAAAACAAACCCTAAAAGCTGAAGGATTGTTAGCTACATGTATACAACATGAAATGGATCATTTAGAAGGAATACTTTTTATTGACTATCTCTCAAAATTGAAAAAATCTATGATTATAAAAAAACTATCTAAGATAAAGTCTACGCGGATAGTTGTTTGATTAATGACAAAGAAGATTATTTTTATGGGCACACCTCTATTTGCTGTGCCAATTTTAAAATCGCTTTATCAAAATGGATATCCTATTTCAGTTGTATATACCCAACCACCTAGAAGATCTCAAAGGGGTCAGAAAATAAATAAATCACCTATACAGAGTCTTTCAGAAACATTAAATTTAGATTTTAGATCTCCAAAAACTCTAAAAAATAACAATGATGAATATCAATTTATAAAAAATATGAATGCAGATCTTGCAATTGTAGTTGCATATGGACAAATTATTCCTAAAGAATTTTTAAATTTAACTAAAAAAGGTTTTATAAATATTCATGGATCTATACTACCTAAATGGCGCGGGGCAGCACCAATTCAAAGATCGATTATGAATTTAGATAAAGAGACAGGAATAAGTATAATGAAAATTGATGAAGAATTAGACAGTGGGCCTGTATGTAATATTTATAAAATTAATCTAAATCAAAACGATAATACTCAAGAAATTTCAGAAAAATTATCACTATTAGCAGCAGAAAAGATTTTAGATGATATTGATGGAATATTAGATGATAAAGCAAGGTTTATTGATCAAGAACATTTCAAAGCAAGCTATGCAAAAAAAATAGACAAAGAAGAGGGAAAAATAAATTGGAATGATAATGCATTAAGTATTTTAGGTAAAATAAATGGTTTATTTCCTGCACCAGGTGCTTTTTTTAAATTTAATGGCGAAAGGTACAAGGTTTTAAGAGCAGAAGTAGGAAATGGCTTAGGTAAGATAGGAGAAGTATTGACTAATCAATTAGAAATTGCTTGTAGTAATAATCAATCAATAAAGATTCTTGAAATTCAAAGACAAGGAAAAAAACCTCAGAAAATTGGTGAATTTATGCTTGGATCTCAAATAAAAAAAGGTTCAGTAATATCAAATGTTTAGGTATCAAATACTTGTTGAATATGTTGGAACAAATTTTAGAGGCTGGCAAGTTCAAAAAAAAGGAAAAACTATTCAAGGATTGATTCAAGAAAAAATTTCTAAATTACTTAAAGAAAAAATACTATTGTTTGGATCAGGAAGAACAGACACAGGTGTTCATGCGGTTGAACAATCAGCACATTTTGACTGCAAAAATAAAATTGTAGAATTTAATAAATTTTTAAAATCAATAAATTATTTTCTAAACAAAGAGAATATTGCAATCTTAGATATTAAAAAAAAGAGTCAAAATTTTCATGCAAGATTCTCTGCTAAGACGAGAATTTATAAATATGTTATTATAAACCGTTTAAGTGGACCAGTACTTGAAAAAAATAGAGGTTGGCACATTATTAAAGAAATTGATTTAAAATTAATTAAAAAAGGAGCCAAAAAACTTGTTGGAACTAAAGATTTTTCTACATTTAGAGCTTCTAGTTGCAAAGCAAAAAGCCCAATTAAAACCATGAGATCAGTCAAAATTAAGTATTTAAACAATAGAATTGAAATAGAATTTATATCTAAATCATTTTTACAAAAACAAGTACGTTCAATGGTTGGCTGTTTGAAGTATCTTGGAGAAAAAAAGTGGTCACTTAAAAAGTTTGAAAGTGTTTTGAATTCAAAAAAAAGAATTTTATGTGCTCCACCGGCTCCACCAGAAGGATTATATTTGCTTAAAGTTATTTACTAATTTTATTTATTACTCATAGCAAATTTTTTATTTATTCGCCATCTAGACTCTTCTCGGACTATGTATCCACAACAATTTTTATCACCACACTTGCATGGAAATTGTTTATAATCTTTATCAAAACCAAAACCATAATCACACGTAATTTCCTCACCTTTTTTAATTTTTTTTGTTGCTGTTATCCAAATTTTAAGACCTTTACCATCGTATTGTGCATTAGGATTACAACTATGGTTTATTAATCCTGCTGTATTCCATGAAAAATCACCGTCCAATGTATATCTTTTATTTAAAGTAAATAAGTATATAGGTTTTCCATTGTCATATTTTTCTGACTCATCAACTTGTTTATTTGTTATAATTTTTCCTTTGTAATCTATTATCTTTGTACCTTCTTTAATGTCCGTTGCTGCATAAAGGCCACGACCCTTGTTGTCAATTTTAGATTTTTTGATTCTGTATAATTTCATGTTTGCTCTTTATAGAGTATTAGATATTTATCAATTGAATTCTATTAATGCATCAACATGTCTTTTAGTACTGTCCTTAAGTGCATTCAGGTCATACCCGCCTTCCAATATTGATACAACTCTTCCACCACAAAAGTTCTTAGATAATTCAAGTGTTCGTTTTGTAATTTCATAAAAATCATTAGAGGTAAGTTTGAGTTGTGCTAAAGGGTCATTTGCATGTGCATCAAAACCCGCAGAAAACAGTATGAATTCTGGTTTAAATTCTTTAATCTTTTTTAATACATATTCGTAAGCATTTAAATATTGCTCAGATGAAGTCCCGGCCTCTAGAGGAATATTTAAAATATTATTAAACTTTCCCTTCTCCTGTTCAGTACCGGTCCCTGGATAATATGGATATTGATGAGTTGAAATATATAAAACTTTTTCATTATCATAAAAAATATTTTGAGTTCCATTTCCGTGGTGAACATCAAAATCAATTATAGCTATTCGATTAAATTTATATTTTTCAATTAAATAGTTAGCCCCAACAGCTACATTATTATAAATACAAAATCCCATTGCTTTATCTTTTTCAGCATGATGACCTGGTGGCCTTACAGCACAAAATGCATTTTTGAACTCTTTATTTTGAACACCATCAATTGCAGAAATAATAGATCCAACAGCATCACTGGTAGCTTCTTTGCTTCCAGGAGATATGACCGTATCTCCATCAAGAAAAGAAAGACCTTTTTTTGGAAAAGATTTATTTACAAAATTTATATACTTTGATGAATGAGTTTTGTTTAATAATGATAAAGAAAATTTTGAAGGTTTTTTCCAAGTTAACTCTTTATTATTTAACTTTTTAAAATTATTTATAATAGCAGTTACACGATCAATTTTTTCTGGATGACCTTCACCAGTGTTATGATTTTGATAAGTGTCAGAAGTTACTAAGCAAGTTTTCACTTAAAATAATCTTGTAAAATATTTTGATAAATTTTAGTAAGGTTTCTTAAGTCTTTTAAAGATACTGCTTCATCAATTTTGTGCATAGTTTTTCCCACAAGTCCAAATTCTAAGCAAGGAGATATTTTTCTTATAAACCTAGCATCAGAAGTTCCACCAGTTGTAGAAAGCTTTGGTTTAATTTTTGTAATTTTTTTTATGATATTTTGAATCATAAAAGTTGTATTATCTGGCTTCGTTAAAAAGGCTTCACCAGAAATTCTATATTCTACTTTGTAAGTAGATTTATTTTTTTTACTAATTCTTTTAAAAATTTTATTAAGTCTTTTTTTAATAGTGCTAGATGAATGTTTGTTGTTGAATCTGATATTAAAAGTTGCTTTAGCAGACTTAGGTATAACGTTGTCAGCATTATTGTTAATATTTATTTTAGTAACTTCAAGGTTTGTTGGTTGAAAATCTTTTGTTCCTTTATCAAATTTAATATTTTTTAATTCATTCAAAATTTCAACAATTGTTGTTGAAGGGTTATTTGCTTTATGTGGGTAAGCAACATGTCCTTGCACTCCATTTATTATAAGTTTTCCAGTTAAACTACCTCTGCGTCCTATTTTAATCATTTCCCCTAATTTGTTGGGATTTGTAGGCTCACCAACTAAACAAAAATTAATTTTTTCTTTTTTTCTTTTTAGGTAATCTACAACTTTTTTTGAACCATTTATTGCATCACCTTCCTCATCTCCGGTTATTAACAAACTAATTGATCCATGAAAATTGTGATTTTTATTTAAAAAGCTACTTACTGCTGAAACAAAAGCGGCAATTGAGCTCTTCATATCATTAGCACCTCTTCCAATTAAATGACCGTTTTTAATAGCAGGCTTAAAGGGATTGGTTGTCCAATCATTAATATTACCTGGAGGGACAACATCTAAGTGTCCGGCATAACAAAAATTTGGTTCTTTATGTCCTAATCTTGCATATAAATTTTTAACAGGCTTAAAATTTTTTTCTTTAAATTCAATTATTTTTGTTTTGAAACCTAATTTCTTAAGTTTCTTTTCTAAAAATTTCATGATACCTGCATCAACCGGAGTTATTGAAGGAAATTTGATTAGCTCTTTGGCTAATTTGATTTCATTTATAATTGTCATGAACTTTATTCTCTTAAAAGATCATTAACAGATGTTTTTGATCTTGTCTTTTCATCAACTTGTTTAATTATTACCGCACAATACAGTGATGGTAAAGTTGGGTTTTTTTTGTCTGGCAGTGAACCAGGGACAACAACAGAGTAAGGTGGAATTTTTCCATAAGTAATTTCACCAGTTTTTCGACTTACAATTTTGGTTGACTGACCAATATACATACCCATACTTAAAACTGATCCCTCACCCACAATCACTCCCTCAACTACCTCTGACATTGCTCCTAAAAAAACATTATCCTCAATAATTGTGGGAAGTGCCTGAGCAGGTTCTAAAACTCCTCCAACACCACTTCCAGCAGAGATATGACAATTTTTTCCAATTTGACAACAACTACCTGCTCTTGCAAATGTATCTATCATTGTGCCTTCATCGATATAAGCTCCAATATTTACATAGCATGGCATTAGTACAGCGTTTTTGCCCACAAAAGATCCTTTTCTTACAGGGGAATTTGGAACCATTCTGAAACCTGCTTTTTCATGATCTTCTTTAGACCATCCGGCAGTCTTACCCTTCAGTAAATGAGCTTTGTCGTACCAACTGCTATAAGGACCATTTAAGTTTTCCATTGGATAAATTCTAAAACTTAACATAATTGCTTTTTTAATGTGTTGGTGAGTTATCCATTCACCATTTATTTTTTCAGCAACTCTTACTGTACCATTATCTAAATCAGCAATAATTTGATTAATTGCATCTTTTAATTTTTGATCTGAGTTCTGATTAACTTGGTCTTTATTTTTCCAAGCGTCATTTATTATACTATCCAAATTACTCATAATTTTATTGATTTAATTATTTCTTAATACATTAATTTTTTGGAGAAAAGAAGGCAAGTTATTAATCTTGTAATCAATGTATGGCTTGCCAGCATCTTTTTTTGCAAAAGCTTCTTCATTTTCAAGCCAACATGTTTTCATTCCTAAATTTTTAGCTTGTTCAAGGTTGTGTGCTATATCCTCAATTAAAATTGATTTTTTTGGATCTAATTTAAACTTTTCAATGATTCTTTTATAAGGTTCTAAATGAGGTTTAGGAACAAAATCTGCATCAGATATATCAAAAGCGCCATCAAATAAGCCATCAATGCCCAATTGATTTGTTACATTTTCAATATGAGCATGAGAGCCATTAGAAAATATATATTTTTTTTCCTTAATCTTAATGAGCTCTTCTCGCAAAAATTTATCTTTGGGAAGCCAAGATATGTCAATATCATGTACAAATTCTAAAAATTCATTTGGATCTACATTTTTCTTTTTCATTAATCCTGATAATGTTGTTCCATATTCATAAAAATATTCTTTCTGAATTTTTTTAGCTTCAACAAGGTCAACATCAAATTTCTCTGAGATAAAATATGACATCTTTTTATCAACTTCGGAAAAAACTTTTGTTTGACCACTATAAAGAGTATTATCAAGATCAAATATCCAATATTTTATTTTTGTTAATTCTTTCATTGTCTAATTAAAGTTCCTGAACCTTTATCGGACAATAGCTCAAACAAAATAGAGTGATTTTTTCTACCATCTATAATTACCACTCCCTTGACGCCGTTACTCGCAACATCTAAACAATTATTTATTTTTGGTATCATCCCACCAGATATAATGTTTTGATTGATTAATTCTTTAGCTTCTTGAGAATTAATTTCAGGTATTAGTTTTTTTTCATTATTTAGTACACCCTCTACATCACTTATAATCATTAGTCTTCTAGCTTTTAACTCTTTAGCTATCGAACCTGCAACAGTGTCTGCATTGATATTAAAAGTTTCATTGTTTTCATCTAACCCTAGTGGAGCTACTACAGGCACTTCATTAACTTTAATAATTTCTTTTAAAACATCAGCTTTAACATGTGTGGGAGTTCCTACAAAACCTAATTTATCATTTTCAGGTTTTACAGTTAATATATTGTATTCCTCTGAAGTAATTCTTCTAGTTTCACAAGATTGATCTTTTAGAGCGTCAACAATTTCTTTGTTGAATTTAATCAATACATCTTTAACTATTTTAATAATATTTTTATCTGTAACTCTTAATCCATTAATAAAATTACTTTCAATGTTAAACTCTGAAAGTTTACTATTAATTCTTTTGCCACCACCATGAACAATTATTGGATTTAAGCCAAGTTTATTTAATATCACTATATCTCTGATAAAAATATCAAACAAATCTTTTTCAACTAAAACACTACCACCACATTTAATAACAATATATTCATCATTATATTTATCTAAATATTTTTTGACTTCATTAATTGAAGGACCGTCAAAGGGTAAAATTTTTTTTAATTTTGTGTCTTTAATATCCAGCATCAAGTTGTGGTTTTTATTGTCGTTCTCTTCATGATAAAGACTTGCTGGGCCATAGTTAAAATATTATTTACTGTCCAGTAAATTACCAGTCCACTCGGAAAGGGAGCAAGTATCACTGTTAAGAAAAGTGGAAAAAACATAAATATTTTTGCTTGCATAGCATCTGTAGGTGCAGGATTTAATTTTTGCTGTATCCACATTGAAACTCCCATTGCAATAGGCCAAGCACCAATAACCAAAAATGATGGAACATCATAAGGTAACAAGCCAAATAAATTAAACAAACTAGTGGGATCACGTTCACTTAAGTCATGTATCCAGCCATAGAATGGCATTTGTCTCATTTCAATAGTTACAAATAGAACTTTATATAAAGCAAAGAAAACTGGAATTTGAACTAATATTGGAAGGCAACCAGACATCGGATTTACTTTTTCTTTTTTGTAAAGTGCCATCATTTCTTGTTGTAATTTCATCTTGTCATCTTTATGAAGCTCTTTAAGTCTCACCATTTCTGGTTGAAGAGCTTTCATTTTTGCCATACTTCTAAATGAAAAATTAGCAAGTGGAAAAAAAGCTAATCGAATACAAATTGTAATAGCTATAATTGCCAACCCATAATTTCCTAGTAAATTAAAAAAATAATCAATTCCGAAAAAAAGAGGTTTTGTTATAAAATATAGAAATCCCCAATCTATTACTAAATCAAATTTGTCAATTTTTAATGAATCTGCGTAACCATCAATAACGTCAACTCTTTTTGCAGCTACAATAATTTGTAATTTTTCTTCAACTTTACTTTTGCCCTTTAGTTCCAAGGGTTCAGTGGCGATAAAATTTGCCCTGAATTTTTTTTTGTAATCAAATGTTGTTTTAAATTCTTTTTCTCGTGGTGGTATTAGAGAAGTAATCCAATATTTATCTCCAATCCCCAACCAACCTTTTTGTGAGTTTTTTGAAAACTTTTTTTCTTGAATATCATCATAATCCTCTTCAATTAGTTCATCATCTAGAGTTGCAATCAAGCCTTCATGCAAAATATAAAAATTTGATATTTCAGGAATTTTATTTCTTATAATTTGACCATAAGAATAGAAATCATATTCATTATCGGTTGAATTAATTACACTTTGTTCAATAGTAAATAGATATTTATTGTCTAAAGTAATTTTTTTTTTAAATGTGATTCCTTGATTATTGGTCCATGATAATTTTATTGGAGACTGATCAGTTAATTTATTATTACCAGCTATAGACCAAATAGTATCTGAATTAGGTATATCAATATTCTTATCTGATGTAACAAAGCCACTTTCTATCAAATATCCATTTTCTATATTTCTTGGTCCTAAAAGTATAACTTTTTTATTGCTTTCTAGGTCAGTATTATAATTTTTAAAAGTTAAGTCATCAATTGCAGCACCTTTTAGTGATATTGATCCAACTATACTTTGATTTTCAAATTGAATTCTTTGACTTTGTTTTAAAGCATCCTCTCTTGAAATCTGTATCAATGATTCTTTTTGATCCAAACTTGGTGCATCAGAGTTTTGCTCTACTTTATTTTTTTCAGTTAAATTTTGATTTGTTGTCGATTTTTCTGGTATAAAGAATAATGAATAAAGAACAATTACTGCCGAAGATAAAGCGATTGCTGCTACTGTATTTTTAAAATCCATTACTTTTTAACTTTCATATTTTTATTAACAGGATCAAAACCTTCACCTCCTCCTAAAAATTTAATAGGATGACAGGATAAAATTCTCTTTAAACTTAAATATGATCCTTTAAAAAAACCAAAAGCTTTTAATGCCTCAATACTATACTCTGAACATGTCGGAAGATATCTACAAGAGCTTCCAAGCATAGGGCTTATTAAAAACTTATAACCTTTGATAAGTTTAATTAAAATTTTTGTAATAATTTTCATTATTTAATTTTTTTAAAGTTTTGAAATAAGGTTTCTTTTATATTTGTATACTCATTGTTTAGCATAGTTGGCTTAGCAATAACAAGATATGAATAGTCAAATTTTATTGGTATTTCTTTAACTGCATCATTAACAATGTTTCTAAGTCTCCTTTTTATTTTGTTTCTTTTAACAGCATTGCCAATTTTTTTCTTAGTAACAAAACTAATATTTAATTTTTTGTTCATTCTATTATCTAAAATACCGTAATAGATTGTTGCATACTTATTTGATAATTTTTTTTTAGTAAGTAGGTTTTTAAATTCTTCGTTTTTGGAAAGAGCAACTATTTTGCTTTTCATTTATCTAACCAGATACAGTTAATGACTTTCTTCCTCTTGCCCGTCTTCTTGCTAGAAGTTTTTTACCACCTTTAGTTTTCATTTTAGACATAAAACCATGTTTTCTAGCTCTTTTAATCTTAGATGGTTGATATGTTCTTTTCATAAAATGTGATTAAATTTTTAATAAATTTCGCTCTTTATAGTAATTAAATATATAAATAGCAAATAGAAGATTTTATAAATACGATATTTATTGATGGAAAAAGCCAAAAAAATTAAATTAATTATTGGATTGTTTTATTTGCTAATTGTTGTCGTATTTTTATATTTCTTATTTTCAAATTTCAGTCTTCAACAACTGACGTCATATGATTTTATTAGAGATAATAGAGATTATTTTTTTGATTTAAGGGAAGCCAATTTATTTTTATTGGTATTTATTTTTTTAATTTTGATAATTTTATGGGTATTTCCTTTTTTAGGATTTGGATCACCAGTTGCATTAATTTGTGGATTTATTTTAGGTAAATGGTTGGGAACATTAATTGCTGTTTTGGGATTAAGTGTAGGTGCAACACTTTTATATATTTTTGGGAATTATTTTTTAAAAGACTTTATACAAGAACAATTTTTAAAAAAGTTTCAAAGTTTAGAAATTAAATTTAAACGATCAGAGTTTATATATTTACTTATTTATAGATTTATTGGAGGAATTCCTTGGCAAATTAGTTGTTTGCTGCCAACAATATTTAACGTAAAGGCAAGTAATTTTTTTTATGCTACATTGATTGGAATCATTCCTCAAATTTTTTTGGTAGTATCAATAGGAAATGGATTAGAAAAAATTATTCAACAAAATTTGGAAGCTCCTTCCATAATACAATTAATTACTTCAAAAGATATATACATTCCTTTTATAATATTTGCTGTTTTAGTAATATTAACTATTTATTTAAGAAAAAAATTTTATAAAAACTAAATAAAATGAAAAATCTTTCTATCAAGAATAAATTCTTATTATTTACAATCTTTATATTTTTTTACGCAGTCTTTTATTTGTATTTAAAAAAAGGTGTAGGCAATGATACTTCAATTTCTGAATGGTTAATTAATTATAACGGAGGCTTTACAAGAAGGGGGCTAGGAGGAGAGATTAATATTTTTTTAGCTAATTTATTTTCAATTTCATTAAGAGACGCAATTTTTTTTGTTCAAGCTGTATTCCATTCATCTTATTTACTATTGTTATTTTTATATATTAGAAAATTTAAACTTGATATTATTCAATTTTTTGCACTTTTTTCTCCACTATTTCTATTATATCCCATAGCTGAACTTGAAGCGCTGGGAAGAAAAGAAATTTTAATTTTTCTTTTTTTTATCTCTACTTTATTTCTGTGTGATAAAAGATTTAAACCAATTTTTGTAAACACATTTGTTTTTATTTTTTTCCCAATCGTGTGTTTTATTTGGGAGGAGATTATTTTATTTGCTCCTTTTTTTGCAGTAGTATTAATAGATAAAAATAAATTTTTTATATTTAAAGATACAATAATTAAGCTTCTAGTAATTTTTTTTCCATCAATAGTCTCTATTTTGATAATTTTTTTTCTTCCGTTGAGCAATGAAGGTCATTCCGCAATGTGTGAATTTTTACAAACTAAATTTGGTGAAAAATGTTATATGTCTGCAGAATTACTAATCGAAAATACTATTTATTTTGACACATTTTTTATTCATGAGAAAGCTAAATTTTTTCCTCATTATTTGAGATATATATTGATTTTTTTTATAGGATTTTTACCTCTTTATTTAACAATAGTTAAAAATAGCTTTACAAATAAAGATAACTTTATAACTAAAAATTTCAGCCCCATATACCTGTTTGTTTTACTTTATGTTCCAATTCTTTTGCTTTTTGCTTTTGGTCATGATTGGGGTAGATGGGTACATATTACGTATTCGTTATCAATATTGTTATATTTTTATTTTCTCAAAAAAGAAATTATAACAAATAATTTTCATAGTAATTTTTTAACAAATATGTTCCAAAAACGTAAAAGTATTCTTATAGCAACGTTTTTCATTTTTGCCTTTTTTTGGAATCCTAAAACCTTAATTACTGGGGATGTAGCAACCAATTCTTTATATAAAATTATTTATAATTCATCAAAAATAATTTTTAATTATGGTGGGTTAAGAATTTTTCAAGACCATCCTTTAATGAAATTTCATAAAAAATTCATAGAATAAATTTAGAGTATTTGCCGCGTCTCTTGAGGGGCTTAAATGGGCCACTTTTTTTGCCACGTAAAACACTCTACTACTGGAGCAAGAGGGGTTAAAAAAATATTTTTAATGTGGATAATAAAGCATTTTTACAAAATATTGCCTTAATTTTTTGACTAATATGATTTATATCTATCTTAGGAAATTTATGGGTATTCACTACGATTATAAATCTACAAAAAGTGCTAAGCTGATGGAAAAGCAAGCTAAAAGAGAAAAAAAACTTGCTGAAAAGAAAGCCAAAAGATTAGCAAAAGATGGAGAAAAAAAAGTTGAACCAAAAGAAAAAGTATTAGATGCTTCAAAGCCAATAACATTAGACTTCCTCACAAACCCAAATAAAGAATGAACAATAAAAATAGAAATGAGAGATTAACTTTAGCTCTAAAAAAAAATTTGAAAAAAAGAAAACAATTCCAAAAAAAAAATAAGAAAAAAAATAAATAATGTCAGTGTTATCAGATAAATGGATTAGAAAAATGTCCAAAGAGGAAAAAATGATATCTCCATTTGAAGAGAAGCAAATTAGAGGAGATAGTATTTCTTACGGACTTTCTTCTTTTGGATATGATGCTAGAGTCTCTGATGAATTTAAGATTTTTACTAATGTGAATTCTGAAATTGTTGATCCAAAAAATTTTAAACCAACAAATTTTGTAACTAAAAATGTTTCTGAGTGTATTATTCCACCCAACTCATTTGTGTTAGCCAGAACGGTTGAAAAATTTAAAATTCCCAATGATGTTTTGGTAATTTGCTTAGGTAAGTCAACTTATGCAAGGTGTGGTATAATCGTAAATGTTACACCTCTTGAACCAGGCTGGGAAGGTTACGTTACATTAGAATTTTCTAACACGACCCCTTTGCCTGCAAAAATTTATGCTAATGAAGGTGTGGCACAATTTATTTTCTTAAAAGGAAATGAAAAACCAGAAGTGACTTATGCTGATAGAAATGGAAAGTATATGGGTCAAACTGGAGTAACATTGCCCAAAGTTTAATCATGCAAAAACTTGAAGTTTTTGGAGCAAATAGACTTAAAGGAAAAATCAAAATATCTGGTTCAAAAAATGCTTCTTTACCAATTCTAGCAGCGACGCTTTTATCAGATAGAAAAATTCATTTAAAAAATATTCCAAAAGTAAAAGATATAGAAACAATGATTAGTTTATTACAATCCCTTGGTTCAAAAACAAAATTTATTAACAATAATTTAATTATTCATAATTCAAAACAAAATAAACAATTTGCATCCTATAGTTTGGTTAAAACTATGCGTGCTGGAATATTAGTTCTTGGCCCTTTACTTGCAAAGTTTGGTAATGCAAAGGTATCTCTACCAGGAGGATGCGCCATTGGCACAAGACCAATAGATATCCATTTAAATGGACTATCAAAACTCGGTGTTAAGTACAAAATTATTCAAGGTTATGTATATGCAACGGCGCCAAAAGGCTTAATAGGTTCAAAAATTCGCTTTCCTAAAATATCTGTAGGAGCTACAGAAAATTTGATAATTGCCGCATGTCTTGCAAAAGGTACAACTATTTTGAACAACTGTGCAATTGAGCCTGAAATAAAAGATGTAGTAAATTTTTTAATAAAATTGGGATGCAATATTAAATGGATCGCAAAACGTTCAATTAAAATTGTGGGAGTAAACAAAATAAAAGAAATATCCTATTCTGTTATGTTTGATAGGATTGAAGCTGGCACTTATTTAGTTGCAGGAGCTGTAACGGAAGGTAATTTAAAGATAAAAAATATAGTTCCAAAAATTATTCAAACAGAAATAAATACTTTGAGGAAAATTGGGGCAAAAATTATTACTAAAAAAAATGAAGTACAAATTATAGGTAATAAAAAAATTAAGAGTATAAACATAAAAACCGCTCCCTACCCCGGATTTCCAACTGATTTACAAGCACAGATTATGGTGTTGTTATGTAAAGCAAATAAAAGATCCTTGATTAAAGAAGATATTTTTGAAAATAGATTTATGCATGTTGCAGAATTAAATCGAATGGGTGCCCAAATTTCAATTGATGGTAACAAAGCATTAGTTTATGGAAATATAAAATTTGCAGCTGCTGAGTTAATGGCAACAGATTTAAGAGCTTCAGTTTCACTAATTTTAGCAGCTCTTACAACAAAAGGAAAATCAGTAATTAATAGAATTTATCACTTAGATCGTGGGTATGAAGATCTTGAAAAAAAATTAAAAAAAGTAGGTGCAAATATTAAACGGATAAATTAATGGAAAAAAAGTATCTAGCACAAATTATCGCAACAGATAATGAGGGTTTACATATGATCTCGGCGTGTAGTGCTGGAGCAAAAGTAAAAGTAGCAAATATAAAATATCTAGCATCAAGTAAGGTTTTTTTATTTTCAATTGAGCGAAAAAAAATAGAAACAAATCAACAAGATAAAAAGATTAATAGTGTTTGCAGATTTGATTTTGTAGACAATGTAAAATCTAAAAATATTGATCAAAAGAATGATAAATTAGTTTTAGAGTTAATTGCTATAGATTATATGAAAAATAAAGATGATTATGAAATTAACCTAATTTTTAATAATAATGCTCACATTTCTTTGACTACAGAAACAATTGAAGTAAGACTAGAAGATCAAAATGAAATTAAAGATTAATGAAAATATTATATAGTAAACATAAAAATTTTGACAAAACTCTTGATAACTTTCTTTTAAAAAGAAAAAAAAAAATCCAACTCAACCCAGTATCAGTTATTAATATTATAAAAGATGTAAAAAAAAATGGAGATAAAGCTTTGTTAAAGTATGAAAGTAAGTTTAATAAAAATAAAATTATTATACCAAAGCCCAAGCAGATATCTAAATCAATAGCACTACTTGATACAAAAGTAAAAAAAGCGATTGATCTAGCTTATGATAGAATTTACAAATTTCATTCTCTTCAAAAATTTAAGAATATTTCATACATTGATAAATTTAAGAATAAGCTTGAGTACAGATATTCACCAATTGAATCAGTTGCTATTTATGTTCCAGGTTCCACGGTGTCTTATCCCTCAACTGTTTTAATGAATGCTATTCCTGCAATTGTTGCTGGTGTCAAAAGAATAGTAATGATAAATCCAGGACATAAGGGCAAACAAAACCCTGCAGTTTTATATGCGGCACGAAAATGTAAAATTAAAGAAATTTATTCTGTTGGTGGTCCTTCTGCCATTGCAGCAGTGACATATGGAACTAAGAAAATTAAGAAAGTTAATAAGATTGTAGGGCCTGGCAATAGTTATGTAGCTGCAGCTAAAAGGGAAGTTTTTGGAGATGTTGGAATCGAGGGAATGATTGCAGGCCCTTCTGAAGTTACTATAGTTTGTGACAAATCATCTAACCCTGAATGGGTAGCAAGTGATTTAATTGGTCAGGCAGAACACGATGTTCTTGCTCAGTGCATATTAATTACTAAAAATGAGGAGTTAATTGAAAAAGTCAAAGTAGAGATTAACAACCAATTAAAAGCGATTCCTAGATTGTCAATTGCTAGAACGAGTTTAAGTAATAATGGTATAATGATGTATGTAAAATCTGATAAAAAAATAATTCAAGTTATTAACAAAATTGCACCAGAGCACTTAGAATTAAATATAAAAAATTATAAATCTTACATTTCAAAAATTAAAAATTCTGGATCAATTTGCTTAGGAAAATATGCTGTAATGGCAATGACAGATTATAATGTTGGCTCAAACCATGTGCTACCTACTAATGGTTCTGCTAAATATTCTAGTGGAATAAGTGTTAATGAATTTTACAAACGGATTTCCTATATAAACTTATCCAAAAAGGGTATTGAAAAGCTTGGTCCTTCAGTTATAACACTTGCAAACTATGAAGGTTTAGCAGGACACGCTCAATCTGTAAAAAAAAGAATTAGGAGAAAATAAAATTGTCTAAACAAGATTTGCTTGAATTTAAAGGAAAGGTCATTGATCTCCTTCCAAACGCAATGTTTAGAGTTAAGCTGGAGAATGGGCATACGGTTACAGCTCATACTGCTGGTAAATTAAGAAAAAATAGAATTAGAGTATTGCAGGGCGATAATGTGACAATAGAAATGACACCTTATGACCTTACAAAAGGCAGAATAATCTTTAGAGGTTAAATTTGCCTCGGTAGCTCAGGAGTAGAGCAGAGCCCTGAAAAGGCTTGTGTCGGAGGTGCGAATCCTTCCCGAGGCACCACCACCATTTTTACGCCTTGAATAATCATAATTATCGTCTAAAAGATCCCTTATGATTATAAATATTACATACAAAAATACATCAAGAAATACTCACAGAGTTTGTTTCCATAGCCTGTAGGCTATTTATTTATAATATAATTTTAAATCCATACAAAAATAATATAAAAACAAGGAATGCCTGGGTGGTGTAACGGTTAGCACGAAAGTTTGTGGAACTTTAAGTTTGAGTTCGATTCTCAGCCCGGGTA
>Ga0209631_10000797_pt1 | contig 42058 bp, 40 predicted proteins | sample COG_08_FD_184752 | JGI IMG/M metagenome (GOLD analysis project Ga0209631, IMG submission 184752) | Pelagic Microbial community sample from North Sea - COGITO 998_met_08 (SPAdes) (version 2) | ecosystem: Environmental > Aquatic > Marine > Neritic zone/Coastal water | place: Helgoland, sampling... | reverse complement strand
TAGCCAACGTCGCCAATCTGGCCGTTCTCGAACGAGCCGTCGGTGACTGTCGACATCGAAGACTCCAGATCGAAACCGGTGTGGTAGCTGAACTCGTTCATGAAGTCGACATCGCGAATCGACGTATATGTCTGGTCGTGTTCAGGTGTCGACTGCTGAGTATTACTGCGCTCGGGAACAGCGGTCACCATCGGATCCTCCACCGCGCCGACATCAACAGTGGTGTCAACGTCCTCTGCCGAGACGTTGTTGGTGGAAGCGGGAGCTCTTGTCGGCTCGACCGTCGACCCAGCCACATCTGGCGCTTCGATCGATACATCGTTGCTACATCCAACCAACAATCCAGCGATGCCTAGTGCGAGACACACGACGAGGCGACGGGCTAAGGGCATGTCTTCAGTATGCTTCGCGACTGAAGAAAAGTCGTTAGGGGTCGTTCCCCAAGCCAACTCGACTCGTGTAGCCCAGCTAGCCCCAGCCTTGTATTGACCGGTACCGAGATTGTCTCGCCACTACCATCCATACCAATGACAACGTTGTGGCTCGATTTTGCGGGCGTCGGGTCTTCGGCGACTGAGTCGCTGAGTTTCGGGCGGAATGCAGAACTCGCGCTCGATGAAGACAACCGGTTTATGCATCGCGTCACGGGTGAGTTCCGCTGGAATGGGCTTGTGTGGTGGCTCCACAATGTGGGTTCGTCGACGCAGATTTTGGTGTTCGGCACCAACGGCACACGTATCGAACTACCGCCGGGCACCGAATGTGCGTTGCCTATGCCTGGCGGTTCCGTCTCCTTTGTGGCCGGACCAACGCCGTATCAGTTGCTCTACCGGGCGGATGAGCCTGTGGTTTCCGCACGAACTCCCGACGCGCCCGGTGATGCAACCGTCGAGTTCGGGACAGCGCTCACTGATCGAGAGACCATCTACCTGACCACGTTCGCGCTCAGCCGACTCCGCGGTTCATCCATCAGTCTGCTGAGTTATGCCGACGTTGCCCAGATGTGGAGCGTGTCGGAGAAGACCGTAGATAACACCCTGCAACGAGTCCGCGGTCGGATGAAACAAGCAGGCGTGCGCAACACCGAAACACTCGAGGGTTTGGTGAATCACTTGCTCGCCCATGGCCGTATCGGCCTCTCGACCTTGCACACCATCGAAGAAGCCCACCCCGGCGTCTTGCCCGGTTAGGTTCCCGCAACGGTCCGGGACCATCGACCAGGACACCCGAAAACAGCATCGCGACCCCCAGGTAGCGCAGCGGTCCGGGACCGTAGAGAATGCGGACCACCCGGAGTCCCCGGCTATTACAACTACCCGTTTGGGCGAACCAGGATCTTCACATGCTGTTCCGGGTCGGCGAGATCCTTGAATGCCTGCGGTACTTCGTCGAGACCAACATGGCCAGTCACGAGCTTCGATCCGTCGATGCGACCTTCGGCCAGGTTGTGCAGTGACGTCCTGAATTCTTCGGGGGACCAGCCGAGCACAAACCGGAGCGATAAGTGTTTGTAGATGCCGATCGACGGTCGGAAGTTGTCGGGCGGGATACATACACCGGCAACCAGGATCTCGCTGCGTGACGGTGCTTGGGCCATGAGTTCGTCGATCATGCCGGGGACCCCGACCGCTTCATAGATCACGGGCGGCGTGGTGCCATCGCCTGCGGCACGCCACGCGTCGACGATCGAATGGGTCGCTGGGTCGATGACTTGGTGAGCCCCCATCTGCTCGGCGACACGTCGCCGGGTGGGCGAGAAATCTGCCGCGATGATCGCTTCGATTCCCGATGCAGCCAACGCTGCGATGATGGCCAGGCCTACCGGCCCGGCACCCACGACGAGCGCTATACGGTTCGGGGTAATCGAGGATTCATTCACGGCATGGAGACCAACAGCCATGGGTTCAGTCAGCGCCGCAAGCACCGGATCAAGCCCGTTCGGAATCGGCAGCAGCGCCTCGGGGCTCAACAACATTTGCGAGCTGTAGCCGCCAGGAAACCGGTTGCTGTAACCGGGCACCACTCGGCCATCGGGAGTCTCGAGGTATGGCATAGCAGCGAACTCATCGCCTTCGCTGATCCCGGAGACGCCCGCGCCGAGTCCGGTGATACAGCACGACAACTCGTGACCCATCACCAGGTCCTGATCCGGGTCAAAGTCGGCGGTAAAACTTGTCACACCAGCCGCAACTGCGGCGGCCACCAGATCGTGCGCGTGATCGACCGTGTGCAGGTCAGAGCCACAGATCCCACACGCGATTGGCTCCACGAGTACCTGACCGGGGCCTGGTGAGAGATCGTCAAGCTCCTCGACAACCATCTGTCCGGCACGGAGAATCGCAGCTTTCATGCTGCCACTATGGCATCTTCGTGTCGCGGGTCAGGAACCGGTACGCACCGCCGCGTGGTGACTGTCGTCTAGTACTGCAATAACTGCAGGTGAAGCTGTGACGAGACCATCGAGCGTCAGTGCCTCGTTGTTTGCGGCGATGTCCTGGCCCGAATACAGATAGTTCACCAGGAGCCCATGTGACTCGGTCATGCCCTTGGGCGAGGTGTCGCCGTGCCAGTTGATCTGTTCAATGCGGGCCCCATTACGAAGATGGAAACGAGCCACCGGATCGTGCGGTAGCGACCCTCGACGTACCGTGACCAGGTAAATCGCACACAGTGCCAGCATCGAAGGCCGGTCCTCGGTATCGGCGTTGGGATGATTTTCGGCCAACCAAGTCGCAAACCCGGGAATCGGCGACAGTGTTGAGAATGTGGTGAGGGCAGGGTCCTCTGCCGTGAGCCGTTCCGTGACCTGCTTGATCAAGAAACTGCCGAAAGAGATGCCGCTCAGCCCGGTCTGACAGTTGGTGATCGAATAGAAGATCGCCGTATCCGCGCCCTCGGGAGCCGGCGTTACCGGAGCATCGATCACGTCCTGGATCGATGTGGCCAAGCCGGTGGTCAAGGCAACGGTGACAAAGATGATCGGTTCGTCGGGAAGAGCTGGATGGAAGAAACCAAACGACCGTCGATCCGGTGCTAACCGTCTGCGCAAATCAGCCCAGCCACGAATCTCGTGCACTGCTTCGTACCTGATGAGGCTCTCAAGAATGTGTGCTGGTGTCGTCCAGTCAAGTTGTTGCAGCCGAAGAAACCCTCGGTTGAACCATGACCTCAGCAGGTATTTCAGGTCCCGCTCGACTGGTGCAAGCTCAGGCATATCGTGGCGGTGTGCGAGTAATACCGTCCGCATGTCGAGCAGCACCGCGATGCCACCCGATGCAGTATTTAGAGCACGGAACAACAACAGTCGTTGCGAGGCTGAAGCCTCTGCGAGCGCTACCAGTTGGGTCTCACCGGGATCGCTCTGATACGCCGCAATCGCGGCATCGACATCGGCCCGTACAGCACCGAACTCGCGGAGCAGCACGAAGAAGAATCGTGTCTTGCCAACATCGTCGAGGGTGTTATATCGACGTACGAGCAGTTCCGCCAGCGCCCGGCTCGCAGTGTCACCACGAAGCCGCAACAATGCCCGAGCAGCGCTCGCGGTAACTGCGTCAATAGCAACTGCTTCGGTCACCCGTTCAGACTACGACCACTCGTCGGGCGTCCACGAGTGATCAGGGCAGTGATTAGGGTCAGTGGGTGGAGACCTTGCCGGTTGCATTCGAATGCAGACGTTCGGCGTGTCGGTTCAATCCAATGAGATGGGCTTCGATACCCCGCTCGGCGAACTTGGCTACGACCGCGTCGAGCGCTGCAACTGCGCTGGTGTCCCAGATACGGGCATAACTTAGGTCGATCTCGACTCGTTCCATCTTCACTGCGTCGTAGTCGAACGAGTGAACCAGGTCGTTGGTCGAGGCGAAGAAAAGCTCGCCACGAACGTCGTACAGGCGCTCGTGATTTTCAGGGTCGACAACACTGGTGACTCGCACGACGTGCGAGACGTGGCGAACGAAGAAGATTGCCGACAACAAGATGCCAGCACCGACGCCCCAGGCGAGATTGTGGGTGAGGACAACCACGGTCACGGTTGCGAGCATCACTGCTGTCTCTGTGCGAGGCATAGTCCTGAGTGCATCGGGACCGATGCTTCGCCAGTTGAAGGTGCCGATTGAAACCATGATCATCACGGCAACGAGCGCCGCCATTGGAATCACAGCGACGACGTCGCCAAGTACCAGGATCAGGACCAGGAGGAAGACACCCGATGCGAGCGTCGAGAGTCGAGTACGACCACCCTGTGAGTGGTTGATCATCGACTGGCCAATCATTGCGCAGCCAGCCATTCCGCCGAAGAATCCGGTGGCGACGTTCGCAACTCCCTGACCACGCGCTTCGAGGTTCTTGTCAGAGTCAGTGTCAGTCATATCGTCGAGCATCTGCGCCGTGAGCAGCGACTCAAGCAAGCCAACAAGGGCAAGCGTGAGGGCATACGGGAAGATGATCTGCAGCGTCTCGAAAGTGAGTGGTACGTCGGGAAGCGCAACCCACGGTAGGGCACTCGGCAGCTCTCCCTCATCGCCCACCGTTGGCAAATCGAGGTTCATTGCGTACGCAACCGCGGTCAAAGCAATAATCGCCACGAGAGGTGAGGGAACAATTTTCGTCAGTCGGGGCAGCATGTAGATGACGAACAAGCCAACGGCGATGAACAACAGATTGAGCAGGCGTTTGCTGCCAAGACCATCGTCGTTCGAGAAGATGGTCGACAGCTGCGAGAAGAACCCGGCGTCTTCGTCAAATTCTTTGTCCAACATGATCGCTGGTAGCTGGGCGAGGAAGATCAGAATGGCCAACGCGTTCACAAAGCCGAGCATGACCGTACGAGGCACGAAACGCATGAGTGAGCCAACCCGCAGGGCTCCAAAGAGAACCTGGATGAGCCCGCACAGAATCGTGGCCGCAAAGAGGTGGCCGAGGCCGTAGTCGGCGACTAGTGACACCACCACAAGTGCCATGGCACCGGTAGCTGCCGAGATCATGCCGGGACGTCCGCCGGCGATCGAGATGATGATGGCGATCGAGAACGAGGCGTACAGGCCGACTTTGGGGTCGACACCGGCGATGATCGAGAATGAGATCGCCTCGGGAATCAAAGCGAGCGCCACGACAAGCCCGGACATGAGGTTTGTCTTTGGATCTGAGAGCCAATGGGCAAGGCCCAGCTCACCGGGGCGCGCCGTGGGCGCATCGACTATTGAGGACATGGGAGCCTTCGAGGGGGTGGGGGTTACGCAGCCCGCAGGCGGCGCGCAGCGCCGGAGTGTACGAGCATTTCCAACCCAAACCGCTGTATGTGGTGTCACCCCAACTTTCGACGGCCCGGCCCGTCAGTCGCGTAGACCACGCGCCGCTGTTCCGCCTTCTTCTGTTGGCAGGTTCGGGACTACGTTGAGGGCATGTCAAAAATCTCACTCATCGCAAAACTCCCGTGTGCCGAAGGCCAGAACGAAGGATTCGAAGCCGCTCTGGCCGACATGATCACTGCGAGCAACGAAGAAGCTGGCCTTGAGATCTACTCAGCCCACAAGGGCGCCGACAACAACTATTGGTTCTTCGAGCTTTACACCGATCAGGCCGCCCTTGAGGTCCACGGCAAGGGCGACGGCATGAAGACTGCTATGCGGGCCATCGGCGCATTCATGGCTGGCGCACCCGAGGTCCACAAGCTCGAGCCCGTCGTAGCCAAGGGCATGGACCTCTAACCAAGCTGCGAACTACCCCAGATAGCGAAGCGGTCCGGGACCGTAGACCTGGAAACCCCAAAACAGCATTGCGAGCCCCAAGGCGAGCAATGCGAACTACCCCTAGCCGACGACGCTGGGGTCGCCGACGTGGCGTTGTACGAGGAACTCGAAAGCCAGTTCTTGTGCTCGTTTGCCCAGCAGGTCTTCGCGTGCGATGCGGGCCGATTCCTCGGAGATCGGCTCGGCATCAGGCACCTTCATATGGGCTTCGGTGACCCGCTCGAGTGTCACGAACGCGGCAATCGTTTCGGCAACCGAGGTACCGGTGGTGAGCAGGCCATGGCTTCGCAGCAGCATGGCCTGATTCAGGCCTAGAGACTCGGCGATACGTTCACCGCCGGCCAGGCCAAGCACCTGGACTTCTTCGTCGTCGAAGTACGCCCACCGGTCATGAAACTGACATGCCTCTTGTGTGATGGGTTCGAGGCCGCGCCCGGTGGCGCAGAACGGGGTACCCCACGGCGTGTGGGTGTGGGCAACGCCGACGACGTCGGGGCGAGCCTCGTGGATCGGATGATGGATGTGGTACGCCGTCTCGTTGATCGGCCGCCCGTCGAGTGTGGTGCCATCGGCTCGTACCAAGACAAGGTCGTCGATGGTGGCCCGTTCGAAGCCGACCGGATACCGGAGCAACCACATGCAGTCGGTGTGTTCGGGGTCCCGGGCGGTGATGTGTCCGTCGCCCAAGTCGCCCCACCGGAGGCTGGCGAAGATGCGATACCCCAAGGCAACTTCGCGTTTACGTCGAAGCCGTTCGGCATCAATCTCGGCAGTGCTCATCACCGTGGTATCGATCGCAGTCATAGACACCAGTCTCGCACGCCGACACCGGCGGTACGCGAGCCGCTGTTGGATGGCCCGGCAACGAGAGTGACGACACCCAAAAGCCGGCCCCCGGGGGAAGGGCCGGCTTGATCTGGGTGGGTCGAGATTGCTGATGGGGTCTACTCGGCGGTAGCTGGTCAGGCGGCCGCAAGCTCGGCGGCGGTGGCATGAACATCGGCAACCTTGAACCGAATGTTCCCACCGAGGTTGTGCGCCCCGAGCCGTCCGCTATTGACCAGGTCGAGAAGTGCCGCTTCGGACACCACAAGCTGATCGCAGGTCTGGGCTGGGGTGTACATATCAATCGAGGTACGAGTGGCGTTCAGCGTGTCTGTCATGGGGTGGCCCTCCTGGGCATTCGGTAGTGATGTCGACCATCGTCGCCGACTGATTCCCACCAGGTTCCCAACTACTTCCCATCCATATGTGCCCGTGGGAAACCGCATATCTATGCGGTGGGAACGGATTTTCCCATTCATTCCCGGGAGCAGGCAGGGAGCGAGCGTTCCTAGGTTTTCCCTGTGACCGACTTCCTTGAAACACCGGCTGGCGACTTCGAGTGGGGGCCCAACCACCACCGCTTACCTCGACTACGCAGCTTCGCCCGGCTAGTACGAACCCATCTTCCAGCCCTTGCCATCGGTGCTGGATTCATGCTGCTCACGACAGGACTGATCGTGCTCGCCTCGCGGCACTAGAGGCTTCGGCTGTTGTGGTCCCGACAGGCTACGGTCTGCGTATGCGCTTCTCTGTTTGGCCTGCCCCTGGACGCCCCGTCGACGAGATCCTCGATCTTGCTCGGCTCACCGATGACCTCGGCTGGTTCAGCTTCTGGTTCGCCGACCACTACATGGTGAACACCGGCAGTGCTGATCTGGCCGAAGGCGACACCCACGAAGCGTGGACGATCCTTCCTGCAGTCGCGGCGGTGACTTCGAAGATCCGTATCGGCCCGCTCGTGGCACCCACCTCGGTGCATCATCCCGCGTTGCTTGCGAACCGTGCGGCCACTCTCGATCATCTTTCCGACGGGCGCATGGTCCTCGGACTTGGTGCTGGTTGGCAGATCAACGAACACCATGCCTACGGCATTGACCTCGAAGCGCCAGGCGCGCGAGTCAGCCGGTTCGAAGAGTCGATTCAGATCGTGCGTTCACTGCTTGATAATGCCCACACCGACTTCGACGGCGCCTTCTACACCTTCACCAATGCACCGTGTGACCCCAAACCCATCCAGGCAAAACTGCCACTGCTGGTCGGTACCGGTGGCCCTCGTATGTGCCGTATTACTGCCCGTTATGCCGACGAGTGGAATACCTGGGGAGCTCCCGAGATGGCTGCCGGTCGGCTCGAGACCTACACCACTGCGTGTGAAAAGGTCGGCGTTGACCCCGCGTCCCTTCACACCTCGGTGCAAGCCATGTTTTTCCTGACCGAAGACGCCGACAAAATCGCCAAGATCAAGGCAGGTGACTCCGGCGAACGTTCGATCGCTGGATCGACCGCACACATCATCGACCAGATCGGCCAGTTCGCCGAGCAAGGTTTCGACGAGGTCATCATCCCCGACTTCACGCTGGGTGCGACCCGAGAAGAACGGTTCGCGGCCTACGAACTCTTCACCGCCGAGATCGTCCCCCAACTCAGCTAGCGAAAAGTTATGTTCCCCTGGGGAACATAACTTTTCATGAGCAGAGCAGTTCAACTCAGCCGAGATGCAGGGACGACTTCGTAGCCGGGAGCTTCCGGTTCATCGTCGGTCATCTCGGCCGGAAAGCCGGGCGCCAGGATCTCGATCCCAACGGCGTCTTCGAGCCGGCGGATGATGTTGGGCGACAGTTCACGATCGCCGTAGCGCTCACGCCCATCGTTGAAGATCTCGTTCAGCAATGGCGAGACTTCGAGCGGTACGCCATGGCGCTCGGCAATCGACTGGAAGATGCCGATGTCCTTGCTGACAAGATCCATGGTGAAGTTGATGTCTCGACTGCCGTTCAGGATGACCTGACTCTCGGTCTCATGAACGAACGAATTGCCTGACGAGATTCGGATCGCCTCGTAGGTGGTTCCAAGATCCATGCCTGCCATCTTCGAGGTCACGAGCGCTTCCGCAAGCGTGACCAAGTTGGCAGTCGCCAGGTAGTTGGTCATCACCTTGAGCATCGATGCCGACCCGAGTTCGCCGGTATGTAGGATGCGCCGCCCCATGGTCGTGAGCACCGGTAACGCTCGTTCGAACGTTGATCGTTCACATCCGGCGAAGATAGCGATGTTGCCGGTGTCGGCCCGATGGCAACCACCCGAAACCGGACAGTCGATTGGTTCGCCACCTGCGGCAAGCACCTTGGCACCCAGCCGACGGATCTCGGCTTCGTCGGTGGTGCTCATCTCAGCCCACATCTGCCCCGGCTTCAGGGAGGACAGGATGCCTTCATCACCTTCGACAACCGCTGCACTGATCGCAGGGCTCGGCAAGCAGGTGATCATGAGATCGACCTGTTCGGTCATAGTCGCTGGTGATTCGCCCCAGGCCGCGCCGGCATCGAGCAATGGCTGCGCCGCAGACTTGTCAAGATCGCGGACGATCAGGTCGGTGCCATTACGCAGCAGACTGCCAGCCAGCTTGGCGCCGACATTGCCCAGACCTATGAATCCAACACGCATAGTTGCCCCTCAGAATTGATTGGCGAAAAGTAGCCGACCAGCGAGCCTGACTCCTGCCATAGAACTCAGGCGAGCTTGACGAACTCCGCCTTGATCAACATGGAGCGACCCTCGACCTTGCCGTCGATGGGGTGATCGCCGTCGACCAGGTTGATGCCCTTGATCTTGGTGCCGGCCTTGAGCCGACCGGACTTACCATTGATCTTGAGATCTTTGACGAGCGTGACATCGTCACCCTTGTTGAGTTCCTTGCCGTTGGCGTCGAGCACGACAACCTCGCCTGATTCGGCCTTGTCCCACTCGTGGCCGCAGGTGGCACATTCGTGATAGTCGCCGCCGTCGAGCAGATCGGTCATGGTGCAGATCGGGCACGCCGTGGTGTCTTCCATGGGTATGTTTCTACCCCCAGTTCACCGGCACGCGTGTACCGGTCTGGGCCGACGTGATTGCCGCAGCCACCACATGTTGAGCAGCCAGGCCATCGGTAGCGGTAGGGCCGCGCACCTCGCCAGCGCGCACACCAGCCGTCCATTCAGCTGCCTCGGTGCGATACGCGTCAGTGAAGCGACCGAACCAGTCGTCGCCGATATGCCGGTGGGCCTGGCCTCCTCGGCGCACAATGGGTTGGGCTGGTTGAGCGGCAATGGCCATACCGTGCTCACAGGTGGCTTCGACCTCGACGTCGTAGCCATAGGTCGCCTCGGCAAACTCGATACTCACCGTTGCTCCGCTCGTAAGTTCGCCCAGCAGGTTCACATAGTTGATGCGTTCACCGGTGCGCACCACCTGGGCAACCACCGACGCAAACTCGCTACCCGAGAACCACCGAGCGCTGTGGATGTCGTGAATCAGCGACTGAGAGAAGACCGTTTCGAGCGAACGAGTCCATTGGTGATTGGTGTTGCGATGCACGAGCCGCAGATGATGCAGCGGACCGAGTTCCGCCATGGCATCAACCACCTGCATATGCGCGGAGTCATACACCCGCATAAGGCCCACGTGCAGCAATGCACCAGATGCAGCTGCCTCGGCGGCAACGACCTGCTCGGCGTCGGCAACCGTCACCGCCAGCGGCTTCTCGCACAACACCGCAAGCCCGGCCTCCATCGCTGCGATTGCAAGTTCAGCATGGGTTTCATCGGGCGAGGCAATCACCACGGCATCGAGCTCAGTGTCGGTGGCCACGCTCATCGGGTCCGTCGTCGATCGAACGCTGGCCCCAGCTAATGCAGCCCCAGCCTCGGCACCGGCAGGCACAACGTCGGCGACCACCACAACCTCGACCCCGTCAAGTCCGGACAGGTTGGTGATGTGTTCACGCCCCATCCCGCCAGCACCAATCACCCCAACACGTACTGTCTCTGCACCCACTGACTCTGCACCCACTGACTCTGCACCCAATGTCATGCGCTCAAACTACTACCGGCGAAAAGTTACTTCCCCAGGGGACGTAACTTTTCGGGGAGAGATAGAGCACTAGTGTGAGCGCACACCACCGGGGAGCATGTAATGGCTAAGACAGTGATGATCACGGGCGCTGGGTCAGGATTTGGCAAGGGCGCTGCCTTGGCGTTGGCGGCACGAGGCCATGCAGTTATCGCCACGACCGAGACCGACGATCAAGCGACTGCTCTGCGAGCCGAAGCACCACAGCTCCGGGTTGAGAAGGTCGATATCACCAATGCCACCGACGTGGCCAAGATCGGCGACTGGGACATCGACGTGCTGATCAACAACGCCGGCGCTGGCAAGACCGGCCCGATGGTCGATGTGCCACTTGATGTCGTGCGACATGTGTTCGAGGTCAATGTGTTCGGCACGTTGGCAGTCACCCAGGCAGCGGCACCCAAGATGATCGCAAAGGGCTCAGGTCGCATCATCATCGTGTCGTCGATCGCCGGCGTGATGTCTGGTCCATCGTTCGGGCCGTACTCCATGTCGAAACATGCACTCGAAGCCATGGGTAAGGCCATGCGAGTCGAACTTGCTCCCCAAGGCATCGACGTCACGCTGATCAACCCCGGCCCCTACAACACCGGCTTCAACGACAGCATGGCCGACTCCATGTGGGAATGGTTCGACGAAGACTCGCTGAACGCACCTGCGACCGAGCTGTTCCAGATGATCGGCACCATGGTCAAGACCGATCAGATGGATCCTGTCGAAGTCGTCGATCGCCTGGTTGAGTTGGTTGAAGCCGATGCCACCGACGAGAACAACTTCGTGCCACCAGGCATCATCGAGGCAATGCAACCCCAGCGCGCCAAAGGCTGATGCAGCAGCTACTCACCCCGGTGCGTCCACATCTGGTCGTGCTCGGGATGATGGGTGTTGGTAAGTCGACAACCGCCAAAGCGATTGCGGCGCAGCATCATGTTCCCGCGTATGACTCTGATGACGACATCGAAACGCTCTTCGGTATGACCGGCGGCGAGATCGCGGCCGAACGCAGCATCGATGAGTTGCATCGCATCGAGTCGGCCGTGTTGCTTGGACGGTTGGCAAACGAACAGCCGTCGGTGATCTCTGCGGCTGCGTGGATTGTCGAAGATCCCCGCTGCGGCGAAGCGCTGGCGCGCCGCGCTCAAGTCGCCGTGCTCACTGCACCCGTCGACGAGATCCTCCGCCGCATGGCAACCGGGGCACATCGTCGCTCCATGGATCGGGCCGAGCTGGTTGCACTTGTCGAACGACGAACACCGCTGTTTGCGGCTGTCGCCGACTATCAACTCGATGCGACCCTGCCAACCAACGAACTAGTCGTGGCCCTCTCCTCCCAAACCCGGCTCCCCAACCCGACTCAGACCACCTGAAAAGAAACCCAGCCGGTTCGACCAGTTCAAGGTTGTAGCGTCTCAGGGATGGGTGGGCAGTCTCACTGGCGGGCCTTACTTGGCCTCGTTACGCCGCACCGGAAACGGTTGACGGTCATGATCAGCGTGCTCGCAGTTGCGGGTGCGCTTCCTCTGCTCGGCCCGTTACTCATCGCCAGCTTCATCGACGAAGCCCAGGGCGACGCCGTACGTAGCCAGCTGCTCACGATCGCCGGCATCTACGTCGGTGTTGGTATTGCCCGCCAGGTGATTTCGATCGCGGTCGCCTGGACCGCCACCGACCTGGCGTGGCGAGTGACCAACGAACTTCGTTCTACCTTGACCCGCCACGTGTTGAACCTAGACCTGGCCTTCCATCGTTCGACGAGCCCCGGCGAATTGGTCAGCCGAGTCGACGGTGATGTCACCGCACTCAGTGACTTTGTGGCCAGCTTCGCGGTGAAGGCAGCAGCAGCGTTCGTAACCTTGCTCGGTCTTGTGGCCGTGCTGCTGGTCCGAGATTGGCAGGTTGGTGTCGGCCTCGCTGTCTACCTGGGCCTGGCTATTGGCGTGATGTTCCTGATGCGCAATAAGGCCGTCGACGAAGCCGCAACGGAACAGGCCGCAACCGGGCGGATGCTAGGCGAGGTCGAAGAACGCCTGACCGGCGCCGACGACCTACGTAGCAATGGCGGCGGCAGCCATGCTGTCGCTACGTTTCAAGTGGCAAGCGCCGCAGTCCTTCGATCCGCACTCGGGCGAGAGAGACAGGGTGTGGCTCTGTGGATCATGTCCAACGCGGTCTTTGTGCTCGGTGGGCTCATCGCCTTGGCCATCGATGTTGCGCTGCTTCGCCGCGGTTCCATCACGCTCGGCACCGCGTACCTGATCTTCCAGTACACCCAGCTGCTTCGGGCCCCGCTGAGCGCCCTGTCCGACGAGACCGAACGTGTCCAACGAGCAGCTGGGGGTATGGCCCGCACCCTGGAGCTGCTTGGCGAAGAATCAACCATTGGTAACGTCGGCACGGCCCGACTCCCCGACGGTCCACTGAGCCTGGAACTCGATCACGTCACGTTTAACTATGACGACGAAGACCTTCCCGTCGCGGTCATCGACGATCTCACCCTGTCGCTGAAGGCCGGTACATCGATAGGTGTGCTCGGCCGCACCGGCAGCGGCAAGACCACGTTGGCCCGACTGCTTTTGCGGCTGGTGGAACCCACCGAGGGCACCGTGCGTCTTGGTGGCGTGGCGTTGAGTGATATTCAGCTCGCCGACCTGCGAGCTCGCACCGGCGTTGTCTCCCAAGACGTGCATCTATTCGGAACGACACTGCGAGATAACCTCACGCTGTACGACGAGACCATCAGCGACGACGACGTGCGGGCTGCACTGGCTGAACTCGACTTACTCACCTGGGTCGAAGCAATGCCTGATGGACTCGACACCAAACTTGGCCCAGCCGGCAGCGGCCTGTCCGCAGGCGAAGGCCAGCTCATTGCACTTACCCGGTTGTTCCTTCGGTCCCCCGACTTCGTACTGCTCGACGAAGCCTCGTCGCGTATCGACCCGCTGACCGAAGCCCGGGTCACTCGGGCGATCGACCGACTGCTCCAGGATCGAACCGCCATCGTGATCGCCCACCGGCTCTCCACGGTGGAACGGCTCGACGAGATCCTGGTGCTCGATGCCGGGCGCGTGGCCGAACGAGGCGCCACCGCCGAACTGCGTGATGACCCGACCAGTCGCTACGCCCAACTGTTGGCCGTTGGCATCGACGTTCCCCTCGACGAGGTCGTCTCATGAAAGGTGTCTCATGAGCGCGCCGCCAACACCACCGCCTTCTCGGTCCTCAATACGTCCGTTCAACTTCGGCTGGCGCACTGGCACCTTCCGCAAGGGCTTATGGCTTGCGAGCTGGATTGGCTGGACCGCCTACTTTTTGATGCCATTGTTGACCGGCTGGTTACTCAAGCTGGCGTTCGACGCATTAGCCACCGACCAATCCATCAACGGGCTCCTTATCTCGATCGGCGTGATCGAAGTCGTGCGCTGGATTGTCTTCGCAGGTTCGATCTGGGTTGTCGTGCGATGGTGGGTCGCGGGCTTGACCCTGATGCGAACCAATATGTTGTTCGCGCAAACGGTCAGTGGCGGGCCCCGAGCAGCGACCTTGCCGTCCAGTCCGAGCGAAGCCATCTCTCGTTTCCACCAGGACGCCCGCGACGGTGTGTTGTGGTCCGACTCGTGGCTCGACGGGCTGGCCAGCATCTCCTATGCAATCGGTGCATTGATCATCATGTCCACGATCAGCAAGTCAGCGGCGCTGGTCGTATTGCTGCCGCTTGCGTTCGTGACCATCGTTACTCGGTACCTCACACCTCGGCTCTACCAGGCCCGGGCGGCAGACCGCGAGGCCACCAGTCAGGTCACTTCGTTCCTTGGTGAGACCTTCGCTGGTTTGCTCGCCTTCCGGCTGGCCGGGCGTGAAGAGGCTGCACTGACCAGGCTCGAACACCACACCGAAACCCGTCGCCGCACCGCGGTGCGCGACACGGTGCTGCAGCAGACCATCGACGGGATCTCCTCGTCGACCACCGACGTGACCATCGGCCTGACCCTGCTCGCACTCGTGCCTGCCGTGCGTTCGGGCGACTTCACCGTTGGTGACCTGGCCCTGTTCGTGGCTTATGCCATCGAACTGGGGACCGTGCCCCGGTTCGTTGCTCGACTGATCTCGGCCCGCGAACAAGCAGTTGTGTCCTATGGGCGAATGGGCCAACTGGTAGCCGAAGGTCGAGTCGACGATGTCTTCGCGGACTGCGAGGTCACCATCGAACCGCACGACACCATGCGGGTCCGCGAACCAGACCCTGATCGTGTCCCACTCCAACAGTTGCGGGTTCGCGATCTGACCTCGGTGTATCCGTCATCGGATGCTGGCGTTCGTGACATCAGCTTCGATGTGCCAGCTGGCAGTTTCACCGTGGTGACCGGCGGGGTCGGCGCTGGCAAGTCCACCCTGCTGCGGGCACTCGTTGGACTCGAGCCGAGCACCGGTGACATCGAATGGAACGATGAACCTGTCACCGACGCGGCCGCATGGTTCGTGCCTCCGAATTCGGCCCACCTGCCGCAGATCCCTCGACTCTTCAGCGAGACACTGGCCGAGAACATTGCGCTCGGGCGCGACCGGTCACGACTCGATGTGGTCCTCGAGCAGACAACACTGACCCAGGACCTTGGCGAGATGCCCGACGGATCCGGGACGACCGTTGGTTCACGGGGCCTGCGCCTGTCAGGTGGCCAAGCACAACGAGTCGCCACCGCCCGCAGCCTGCTGACTCAGCCCGAGCTCCTTGTCGTCGATGACCTGTCCAGCGCGCTCGATGTCGCCACCGAACGCGACCTATGGGCCCGGCTGAGTGCCGAGGGCACCAGCACCGTCATCGCGGTATCACATCGACAATTTGTGATCGACCAGGCCGACCAGGTCATCACACTCGAAGCTGGCCGCATCGCATCGATCACCACCCGGTAATTCGATGCAACATGTGCCAGCCACAGGTTTCTTCCTAGGCTGAAGCCATCGACGCGTCACCGGAAACGCCCATAGAGGGTCACTGCTTTGCTCGGGTGGGCCTGGTTGGGAACCCATCTGATGGGTACGGCGGACGAGTGATCGCCATGACCGTTCCCCAGCTCGAAACCACAGTTTCGGTTCAGCCAGCCAACCAATGGCAGTACGCCGACACCGAGCTGATCGAAGCCACGGTCGCGGCGTTACGAAAACGACGCCCCGAGTTGGTGGAACAGCCCGCCGCATTCACGTTCGAGACCTCGATTCCGCAACAAGTTGGCCTGTCGGGTTCCAGCGCGATCATCATGGCAGCGCTCCGTGCGCTGGCTCGTCGGGCCAAATTTACCTGGGACCTCGTCGAACTCGCTCGCATAACCCTCGAGGTCGAGACCCATGTGTTGGGCTGGGCTGCCGGGCCACAGGATCGGGTCGTGCAAGCGTTCGAAGGTGTGCTCGACATGGACTTCTCCACACCGTGGCAGGCACACGCCTACCACCGACTTGAGGTCGACAAACTGCCCCCGCTGTTCGTGGCCTGGCACCAGTCCCCGGGTCAGCCATCCGATGTCGCACACACAAACGTGCGCCAACGTTGGCTCGATGGAGACCCCCAGGTGACCACGGTTATGACCCGCTTCGCCGAGCTCGCAATTGCTGGCAGAGATGCTCTCGACGGCGGGACAGCGTGTCGGGACTGGCCACCGTTGATGAACGAAGCCTTCGAGCTTCGCCGCCAGATCTGGACCATCACCGATGTCGACAACGCGCTCGTCGAGACCGGCCAGGCAGCGGGTGCTGGTGTTGCGTTCGCTGGGTCCGGCGGCGCAGTTGTTGGTTCGCTTGCCGATCCAGAACGGCTCGACGCTGCCGCGCAGGCGTATCGAGAGATCGACGCTGGCTTCCTGGTGCTGCATCAATGAACGCACCCGGCACCATCGCTGCGGTCATTCTTGCTGCCGGGTTCGGCACCCGGCTGGCACCACTCACCGACCGCACACCCAAACCGTTGCTCGTCGTTGGACACCAGCCGGTGGCATCACATCTTCTCGCCCGACTCGCGCAGGTGCCAGGTCTCGATCGTGTTGTTGTGGTGATTAATGACCGCCACCGCGATCAGTGGAACGACTGGCAACAGGACGTTCCGTCCCACCCGACGGTGGAGTTGGTATCCAACGGCGTTGTCACGAACGAGGAACGACACGGAGCGGTCGCTGATCTTGCTCGGGGTGTCGAACGGGTTGGTGATGCCGACTGGATCATCGTTTTGGCTGGCGACAATCTGCTCGACGAGCCGCTCGGCCCACACATAGCAGCGGCACTCCACGCGAACCAGCCTGTCGTGCTGTGCCGGGACCTGGGTGACTCCGTCCCTGCAGGACGGTTTGGCGAAGTGACCATCGATGACGACCACATGATCACCCGATTTCGTGAGAAACCTGCCAAGCCCGGGTCTCCGTTGGCAGCCACGTGCAGTTATGTCCTGCCAGCCGCAGCGGCTGGCCTGCTGGCCAGTTACCTGGTTGCCGGCGACGCCGACTCACCTGGCCGTTTTGTTGGATGGCTGGCCAGTCAACAACCCGTGCTGGCCCGGCCAATCGTGGGTGCGTACCACGACATCGGCAACCACGAAACGTTGGCCGAGGCCCGGTCGTTTTACGACTCCACGTGTTGACACCTCGTTTCTGTGACACCTGAATGTCCGGAAGCTACTAGCTCACTACCCGCACCTTCAGCACGGTTGGTTCATGAACACACCACATTGTCCAAGTGATTCAACTGAGGTACGCCCGTGTCTGAGTTTGGCCGTGTCTGGGTTCGAGCGTTAGCCGTCTGAGCGGGGTTGACCGGGATACACCGCACCCATCAGTGGCGGCGTGCGAAATGGTTTCCATCGATCGGGATCGCGCCGCAATCGATCGCTGATCACCACCATCACCGAAGGATCGATACCAAGCGTGAGGTGGGTGCTCCGAACCTCAACGTTCTCGTGACGCGGTTGCCGGTCGTCGACCAGTGACCGCGCCCATGACACCACACGATCGTTGCGCGAATAGATAGATGTTGTAGGTACCGAAAGCGACGGCAATTGTTCGCCATCGTTGAGTGGGCTTCCCAGCGTGATCACCGACCGCACCATGTTCGGCGCAAATTCGGCCAGCCGATGGGCATACAGACCACCCAGGCTCCAGCCGACAAGGGCTACCGGCTCGTCGTATCGCTCGGCAACATCGAAGAATCGTGAACGCAGTGCACTCTGCAACTCGGGTGTCGGCACGTTGCGGCCCAAGTTCCACCGATGAACTCGGTATCCCTGCGAAGCCAGCGCGGTCCGAATCGCAATGGTTGATGCATCGCCAGCGCCCATACCCGGCAACACCATGACACCACTACGTTTGACCACCATCGCAGCGTAGGTCGTGTTTCGGTTACGGCGCGCACGCAGGATTGGTGGTCCCTACGAGCGGTGCTGCATGCATCGGCGTGTGGAGCCTGGTCGCTCACTTCCGAACCCGGTGACGACAGAACCCCGGCACGGACGTCACCGTTACTATCGGGTGTCATGCGATTGGAGCAGACGCACCTTGACGAACTCGAGCATCGAGGTTTTGTCATCGTCGAAGGGTTCTTGACCAACGACGAGGTCGAGCGTGCTCGGTCTGTCATGTTCGAGATCTTCCCGACGCCCGAGCAGTACTTTGCCGGCCCCGAGAACTGGCCTGAGTTCGAGTGCAGTCAGTTCAGCGGCATCCGTCTGCCTTCGTATGGCTGGGATCTCGACCGGCTGGCGTTCCATCCAAATCTGGTCGACGCTGCCGAACGATTCCTGGGTTCTGACGACTTAGAGCTGTACAAGGTTGAGTTGTGGGCCAAGTACAGCGGCGCCGTCGACTACGACCAGCCGCTCCACCGGGACTTTGGCAACCACACGTTGGTTGTTCCTCGCAGCGACGGTGTCGGGCGGCAACTCACTTCGTTCACGCTCTTGAGTGACGTGACCGAGGCCGACGGCCCGACCAAACTTGTGCCGCTTAAGTACAGCCGACACATTCCGCTAGGTGTCGAACTCGCCGCTGGTGTGTGGCCGAATTCGCTCGCTCCCGGTGAGCTGGCTGATGTCGAGGTTCCTGTCGTTGGACCAGCAGGCACCATGTTGTTATACCGAACCGATGTGTTCCATCGGGGCACGAACTTCACCGAACCAAACCGCAGCCGATTCGCACTACTCGCCGACTACCAGGCCCGAGGGCCAACATGGATGGGCAAGGTTGCCTGGCCGAATCATGCCACCAAACCAGGTTGGGCGGCGATGATCGAACAGGCAAGTCTGCGAGAGCGGGATCTGTTTGGCTTTCCCCGCGTGGGAGACCCCTACTGGGACGACGAGACACTCGCCGGGGTGCAACGTCGTTACCCCAACCTGGACCTCGATCCATATCGCCCGTAGCCAGCGCACTAGCGTCATGGCCATGCGAGATCTTTCTGGACAAGTGGCGTGGATTACCGGTGCGGGCACTGGAATTGGTGAGTCAGCCGCACTGAAGCTGGCCGAAGCCGGATGCACCGTGGTGGTATCGGGCAGGCGGGCCGAACCGCTGGACTCCTTGGTCGAACGGATCGCCGCCGGTGGTGGCACCGCATCTGCTGAACCTCTCGATGTGTCGGACAAACACGCGGTCGCGTCGGTCGTGGATCGGATCCTCGCCGAGCATGGTCGCGTCGATATTGCGGTACTGAGCGCGGGTATCAACGTGAACAATCGGAACTGGCCCGTGGTCACAACCGATGCGTGGGACGACGTGATCAACATCGACCTGAGCGGTGCCTTCTACTGCTGCCATGCCTTGGTGCCGGGCATGCGCGAACGGGGCGATGGGCTGATCATCAATGTGTCCTCGATGGCTGCCAAGGGTGTCAGCGCACTCACCGGCCCGGCCTACACGTCGGCCAAACATGCGATGAATGCGATGACGGCGAGCCTGCTGGTCGAGGAACGTAACAATGGCATCCGGGCCACAGCGATCTGCCCAGGCGAAGTCGCCACTCCAATCCTCGATGCCCGACCCGTTCCGGTCAGCGACGAGGACAAGGCCCGTATCCTGCAGTCTGAAGATGTCGGTGACCTGATCCTGTTTGTCGCTCAGCAACCTGCTCACGTCACGCTGAACGAAATTCTGATCACCCCGACCTACAACCGCTTCGACGTCTGAGGACGGTCGGTGTTCACTGATCGAATATAGATCGGCGGCTAGTGGTACTTCTCCACCCAACGCCTTGTCGAACCTCGGCGAGCGGAGAGGAGCCCGGGGACATGCCCGGGGTCTGTTCGGTCGCCACATCTCCTCCAGTGCCAGGCAAATTCAGCGCATGTTGGCGGATCAGCCGAGATTTCGGGCGAAGAGATCGGCCAGCCGCTCGTAGTGATGGTCACTGGCCTCGGGCGAGAAGCAGTACCGCTCGGGAAAGACGAAGCCGTGCTCGGTGTTCGGATACAGCTCGATCGTATGGGCGACGTCGAGGGTCGCCATGTGGGCCTTCAGCGCGTCCATCTCCGCATCGCTCACATAGATGTCGTCGCTCGCGAGTCCGAAATACAGCTCGCCGATGACCTCGTGCAACTTCAGGTGCGGTGAGTCCGATTCGTCGGTGACAATGCCCGAGCCGTACAGCGACGCCGTTGCGATCATGCGGTCGGGGTAGGCGCCGGCCGCCGCCATGACCAGCCGGCCACCCATGCAGTAGCCCACGCCTCCAACGATGCTCGAGTCGATGCTCTCTTGAGTATCGAGCCAATCGAGGATCACGCCGGTGTCGTGGATGATCCTGGCGTTCGTGATGTTGTCGGCGAGCTCCATCATGAACTGACGCACAGGAAGGTAGTCGTCGTCCCCGAGCCGGTTGGCGTTGATGTCAACGTGGCGCGCCAGCCGATAGAAGGAGTTGGGGAGGACGGCGACGTATCCGGAGGATGCGATCCGGGCGGCGATACTGACTAGCTCGGCCCGAATACCCGATGCGGGCATGTACACGATCACCGCACGCTGCGGGCCAGGCCGATCCGGCGTGATGACGTGGCAGTTCATTATTCCGTCGTCGGTCTGCAGGTCGATCTCGGTAATCGTCGTTGCGTAGGTCATGTCGATCATCGTTCCTCTGGGCTTCTCGGTCCTCTGCGGACGACGCTAGTAGAGCTGCTCGACGGGGACCGATCGCAGATCGGGATCTGACGACACCCGATTCCGGCGAGACCCGCGCCTGCACGCGTCGTTTCGGCGAGGCGGAACCCCTCCTGGTAAGAAGGCAATGATGATGAAGCGCCAAGTACACCTGAACCTTTTCATCCACAGTCGGGGTCATCATGAGGCCGCGTGGAGGCATCCTGATGCTTCCCCCTACCTGCTCACGGACTTCCGCTATTACGAGGAGTTGGCGAAGAAGGCCGAGGCTGCGACCTTCGATTCGATATTTCTCTCCGACATCTTGGCGCTCGGTTCCGATATCGAGCACACACCCCGTGCCGTTCTCGATCCGATTCCTCTATCGGGAGCGCTAGCTGCGATCACCGAGAAGATAGGCATTATCGGAACCGCGTCGACGACATACGTCGAGCCGTACAACCTCGCCCGTCAATTCGCCTCTCTTGATCATATTAGTAATGGTCGTTCTGCCTGGAACATCGTGACCACTGCGTCGGCTGCGGCCGCAGAAAACTACAGCGCGAATCCTCAAGCTCAGATCGAGGAACGTTATGCACGCGCTGACGAATTTCTGACCGTTGCTAATGGCCTCTGGGACAGTTGGGCAAAGGACGCTGTTCTAGACGATCGTGCCAACGGCCAGTACACCTTGCCTGGTCGCATCGAGCCGGTGAACCACGACGGCCACTTCTATCATGTCCGTGGGCCGTTGACAGTGCCGCGGTCACCACAGGGCAGGCCAGTGCTTGTGCAGGCTGGGTCGTCTGAGCCGGGACGAGCATTTGCCGCAAAACATGGCGAAGCGATCTTCACCGCAGTTCTTGAGAAATCGGCCGCCCAAGACTTTTATCGAGACATCAAATCACGTGTCGTTGCTCTAGGGCGGAGCCCAGATCAATGCCTGATCATGCCCGGGCTGAGCCCTGTTGTTGCTTCGACCGAAACCGAAGCTAACCAGTACGCGCGAGACCTAGACGAGTTGGGCAACCGAGAAGTCGGGTTGACGCGTCTATCCGGAGCATTCGGCGGCGTTGACCTGACCCATTTAGACCTGGACACGCCGCTCTCGCCAGAGGACTTCCCCGATCCACGCACTCTTCAAGGAAGCATTAGCCGGCCAAGCCTGATCGTTGATCTGGTGCGGAATCAGAAGCCGACGTTACGCGAGTTGCTGTTCAAGCTGTCGGGCGCACGGGGCCACTACACGTTTGCCGGAACACCTGAGCAAGTTGCTGACCTCATGGAAGATTGGGTTAACGACGGGGCCGCAGATGGGTTCAACCTCATGCCGCCAGTACTACCCAAAATGCTCGATGCATTCATCGAAGAAGTCATCCCAGAGCTCCGAAAGCGCGGCATCTTCCGAACCAGCTACCAGGGCAACACTCTCCGCGCTCACTACGGGTTGAAGGAGCCAGCGAGCCGCTTTGACTGAGCTGCGAAAGCAAGAGGCACTGCCATATCTGTCACGCCACTCATCGACTGGTCTACGCGATCACCTACCTATCGCCGAATATCGGGTGACCGAGGACATCGATACTGAAGCCCTAAACCACCCAGTAGAAGCATCCCAACTATTCCCTCGTGACCCGTGGCCCCATAGGACGTGTCGGATGTGGGCGCCACGGCGACGACTCCCGATGCCGACAATGTCAGTCGGCCCGGTTCGGCACGAGACGAATGGTCGACGTTCCCTTCGCCAGCACCTCACCATCGCTGTCAAGGAGTCGACCCTCGGTGAAGACCGTCTGCTTGCCGGCCCGTTCGATCCACCCTTCGGCGATGACAATCCCCGGTGTGGCCGGCTTGAAGAAGCTCACCTTGATCTCCAGGGTGGCGATCCAGTACGCGGTGGTGTAGCGGGCGACGCAAGCGTGCGCCATTGCCGAGTCGATCCAGCCGGTGACGAACCCGCCTTGAGCCACACCTCCGGAGTGGCACATCTCGGGTTTGCAGGTGAATTCGAGCAGCGACCGACCGAGCTCGCCGTCGGCTTCGAGCACTCGGCCGCCCCCGAGCGCGGCCATCACCTCGGGCGTGGGCTCGGTCTCGTCTGCGTTGGATTCGTTATCGGCGTTCATCTGACCAGTCTGGGACGCGCCCGGCTGCGCTTTGTAACCGGCGTCGATCTGGTTGATGAACGTGCGACAGCAGGGGCAACAGTCGAGAACCTCGTGAAGCTGAGACATGGACACGGCTACACGACCGCGGTCATACCTCCATCAACGAAGAGTGTTTGGCCGTTGATGAAACTCGCAGCATCTGAGAGTAAGAAGACGGCGGCGCCACCGAGTTCTTCGATCTGACCCCAGCGCCCAGCCGGAGTTCGATCGGCGACCCACTGGGAGAAGGTTTCGTCGTTCACCAGCGCCTCGGTTAACTCGGTGGCGAAGTAACCCGGCGCGATGCTGTTCACCTGGATACCCAACGGGCCAAGGTCGGCACACATGCCTCGAGTCATCATCAGCAGCCCACCTTTGCTGGCGGCGTACGGCACGATCGTTGGGCGGCCGAGTTGTGACTGCACCGATCCAATATTGATGATGCGGCCAGCTCCACGTTCGGCCATACGCCTGCCTACTGACTGAGCGACCAGAAACGGGGCCACCAGGTTGGTCTCCATCACCTGGCGATAGTCGTCGAGCGCAAAGTCCAGAAACTTGGCCCGTCGTTGGATCCCGGCATTGTTGATTAGACCTGCGATCGGGCCGACGTCGCGTTCGGTCGCAACCACCATGTCCTCGACCTGCTCCTGGTCGGTCACGTCGGCTGCATGCCCTGTGGCCTGGTGGCCGCGGTCGCGCAACATGGCAACGGCAACCTCGATCTTGTCGGTGCTGCGGGCATTGATCACGATGTGAGCACCGGCTTCGGCGCAGGCTGTGGCCAGCGCCAAACCAATACCTTGTGATGAGCCGGTGATCAGCACCACCCGACCGTCGAGCGAAAACTGATTTGTCATACGAGCAGCCTGGCACGAATTCATCCCCCGGCAACACGGCAATGCTGCAGCCATGAACGGTCACAACTAGATTCTCTTCATGGCAACCAACTCCGCCCCGAAGATTGCAGCGCCCGACTCGCCATTGCGATTGCTTCCCAAAGTTGAGCTCCACTGTCATGTCGAAGGCACGGCGCGGGTTCAGACGGTTGCTGAACTCGCCGCCCATCATGGCATCGACATCGGCGTCGCTGATCCCGCTGACCTCTACGAATACGAGTCGCTCGCCGACTTTCTGGCTGCGTTCGGCACCGTGTGCTCGGTTCTGCTCGAACCAAATGACTTCCATCGGTTGGCGTATGAAGCAGCCGAAGACGGAGCGAAGGCCGGCATCACCTACCGCGAGATGTTCTTCTCCCCCGGTTTCCATCTGGATCGTGGTGTGCCGTTCGAGACCATGTGGCAAGGGCTAGTAGCCGGTGTCGCCGAGGGCGAAGCCGACTTCGGTGTACGTACCCGGCTCATCCTGGATATCGACAAGCCCAAGGGCCTCGGACCAGCGATGGGCCTGCTCGAAGTCGCACGTGGTCTTGATCGCGATTTGCTGATTGGTATCGGTGGCGACTCAACCGAGCGAGGTCTCGACCACCGCATGTTTGCGCCACTTATGGCCGAGGCCAAGAACATCGGCCTCAAGACCTGTTTCCACTGCGGCGAAGATGGCCCCGCCGACAACATCCGCCACATGGTCGAAGCCGGGATCGACCGCATCGACCATGGAACTCGCCTGCTCGAAGATCCCGAACTCACCAAACGGGTGGTCGACGAGCAGATCCCTCTCACCAACTGCCCCACGTCCAACGTAGAGTTGTCGATCGTCGACACGCTTGCTGATCACCCATTCGCAGCTCAGCGCGACGCGGGTGTGTTGGTCACGCTCAACAGCGACGATCCAGCGTTCTTCCAGTTCGATCTCGCCGATGAATACGAACGGGTCTCCGCCGCGTTTGGCCTCGACCACGCTGCAATGATGAGTATTCGCGATGCGGCGATCACCGCTTCCTGGCTTGATGACAGTGACAAGGCGGCGCTTCGTTCTGACTTCGCAAGCTGAACTACCTGGCCAGGGTCATCCTGACCGGCGGCGCACGCTTGCAGTTTCATGCCTTGGTGTCTTTCTGCTCGTTGTTGCGCTCACCGCCCTCAATGTTGCACTGCCAGAAATCGCTGGTGACTTTGACGCCGAGATCGACGATCTGCAATGGATTGTTGACTCCTATGCCGTGGTCTTCGCCGGGCTCCTGCTCGCCGGAGGTGCACTCGGCGATCGCATCGGACGTCGTGCTGCGCTGATCCTCGGCTTCGCAATCTTCGCTGCGGGAAATGGCTTCGGAGCCACCGCCGGCTCAGTCAACGTGATGATTATCGCTCGCGTCATTGCTGGTCTCGGCGCTGCGATCATGATGCCGGCAACCCTGTCGGCAATAAGCGAGGTATTCAACAACCAAGATCGAGGACGGGCCATCGCCCTCTGGGCAAGCCTGGCTGGCGCAGGTGGAGCATTCGGCCCCGCCATTGGTGGCTGGCTGATCACCATCTCGGGATGGCAAGCCGTGTTCGTGTTGAACGCAGCTCTCGCCGTGCTTGGCCTGGTGGGCGCTCGGGTCTGGGTGCCGGTGCTTCCCGGACAACGCACCGGTCGCTTCGACATCATTGGCACCGTGCTCTCAGTTGCGGCCGTTGGTTGTCTGGTCTACGTCGCTATCGAGGGTCCAGGTCACCCCCTCGCCGTGACCACTATCTCTGCGGTCATCGGCTCATTCGTATTTATCGCCGCGTTCATTGCCCACGAGCGACGGACACCCGACCCCCTGTTGCCACTGTCGTTGTTCGATGATCGCGATCGTGTTGCGGGAGCAGGCACCCTGGTCATCGCCGCGATTGGTTTCAACGGCGTGTTGTTTGTGGCCGCATTGTTGTTGCAGATCGGCTGGCAGGAGACGGCACTGGTCACCGGGTTACTCCTGGTGCCCATCGGCGTGATCGAAGTCATTGTGGCCAACACCTGCATGCCATTGAGTGAACGGTTCGGCGTGTCAAACGTGATCACCTTTGGGCTGGTCATCATGGCCGTGGGTTATGTCGGCATGGGCCTCGTACCCGAAGGCAACCGTCCTGTGTTCATCGTGGCCGGGCTGGTTGCTGGCGCAGGGAACGGTCTTGCCATTCCGCTCTCGGTTGACCGAGTCGTGGGCGAGGTCGAACCTGCCTTTGCTGGTTCTGCCGCCAGCCTCAACGACATGTCCATCGAGCTCGGTGCCTCGATTGGTGTTGGCGTGCTCGGGGCGATCCAACGGATCGTCTTCGAAGCACAGCTCGACGAAGGGCAGTCGACCCTTGTCAGCGACATCGCCAGCGACGAAAGCCGGTCGGCTTTTCGAGCCGCATCGAACGCCGGCTTGTTCTTTGCCGCCGGAGCCATGATCGTGGGCATCTTCGTAGCCCGCCGCACTAGGTCTGGCCCAGAACCTGTCGCCACAGTCGCCGGTACGCAATCGTAAACGCATCAACCGACAGGGCAATCTCGCCCGACTCGGAACCATCGATGGCAATACGTTTTGGCTTGAGCACCTCGAGCAGATCACGGTCTTCGCCGTTCACCGTGATCTGGAATTCTCGCCAGGCCGCGATGTCACCGTCGATATCGAAGTTGCGGGCGCTCTGCTGAAAGACGAGTGCCGACGTAGCGGTCAGTGGCGTGGCTGTCATCTGAATCCACTCCGTCCGCACGTCGTCGTACTGAATGCACAACTCGGTCGAGAACGCCATCGCGTGGACATAGGTGTACGCAACCCTGACCGGCACCAGCGGCCCATCGTGGGTCTGTCGATCGAGCTGGGGCATGGTCACCGAATGGGTGATCGTGTGCCCGTCGTCGGACACGGTCAAGGTCTCGGCCGGCACCGCGGTGTTTGAGGCATCACCAAACGTGGCCGCGTGGATGATCGACAGGTGGGCCAGGTCGTTGAAGTTCTCGGAGATTCGAGACGGCATCGCCTGCCAGACTTCGAGATCGCTCTGGAACCTCGCCACATCTGGCCGATCAAACGCTGGCCATGCTGGGATATCGCCGAGTGGCGCCGCATCGAGGCAGACCCACACAATGCCATGTCGTTCTTCGCACGGCAGCAGGGCGAGATTGACCCGCGACGGCAATCGATCACCGGGGGCGCCCGGCAGATGCACAGCAGCACCGGTGCCGTCGAAATGGAGCGCGTGATACGGGCACCGCAGACACTCACCACCTTCGTGATTGACGACGATGCCGCCCGATAACGGCGCACCTCGGTGCGGGCATTGGTCACGACTTGCTACCAGTTCGCCGTCGAGGCGAACGATCACAATGTCTTCGCCCAAGATCGTGACCGAGACCGGGCCCGCGCCTAGCGCACTCGAATACGAGGCCGCATACCAATAACGGCGCAGCAGCGCCTGTTCGCGTGCGTCATCGATTATGTGTGTATCCGTCACCCGCTCGGGCTCCCTTGCGAACGTCAGACCGTATGTGTCTGCCAGGAACCGCTGGGGTCAGGACCGAGTCGCACATCCATCTCGTTGTCACTCAATCGCATGGCAACGGCGCACACCGTGCCCGAATCAAGACCCAGGGTGGGTGACGGCGCCCACGAGCGACAGATCGGAAACTCGTCGTTGCCCCGGTCGTCGAGAAGCTGGAGGACCGAAGCGGCAGAATCCACTCCATGTTCGTCGACCAAGGCAACCGACCGGTCATATCGAGCCTCGCTGTTTGGACCACCAGCACCCTGAGGCAACTCGGCGCCGGCCGCGCCACCGTTCACAAAATGGTTGGTGTGCAGCAGTGGATCCCCCGCAGAGTCACGGCGCCACATCTGTGACCCGGTGTACTCGATGCTCGATCCGACACCGTTTGACTTTGCCAGGAAAACATGCGCGGAACGTCCTGTGCCTGCAGTAGAAACGACCTGTTCGACCTCGTCGTGGCTCCGCGCATCAAGGAGTGCTCGCAACAGCACATGCACCGGCACACCGTCCAGAGGTTCTGGTGAGTACAAGAAGTTCAGACCCACCGCAGTGCCAGCGCTCGACATGCCGACCTTGCCCACCATGCCGGGTTCGGTCACGGTCACCACGTGGTGATCGTCTTCGTGGGTTGCATCGAGAACCACCGTGAGTGGTTCGAGGCAAGCCAACCAGTCCCAGTTCTGCGCCAACGTCGTGGTCGACGGCGACCACACCGAGGTGCACTCGGTCTCCTGGGCTCCGGTGAATGACATGATCTCGCTGCGAGCATTCAGGGCCCATACCCAATGTCGCGGTTGCCCGGAACTCTCAGCGATGGCATCAATTTCCGCGGCTAACTCAGGATGCCACGCACGGGTGACCGCCTCGAAGTGAGCGGAGCGGCGTGCAACCTCGTCGTCGGACAGCTTGAAGACGCCGTCGTAGATCGCGACACATTCGGCAATGGCATCACGAAGAAGCTCACCATGTTGGTGTCCTCGGTCGGCAGCGGTGCCAGCCACGGCAACAACAGGCATACGGGTTTGCACGGAAGCAAGGCTCATGCATCCAGTTTGGCATCTTCGTGCGCACGACATGTCATGAGCGTGTCTAGACCGTGACCCTTAGACCACAATAACTAGACAGTCTTGCCGAGTTGGGCGGCTGGGCCGGCGACTGGAGGCCCCATGGCCCGGCGGCGAGCGAAGAGGTCCTCGGCTGCCTCCTGAGCTCGGTTCGCTACTTCGACCACATCGACCGAGGTGACCTCGCCGGCTTCGACGAGCCGATTGCCCTGCACCCACACGTCGGTCACATCCCGGCCCGATGCCGAGAACACCAGATGGGCCACCGCGTTGAAGTCCTGGTTGCGAAACAGTGGCACAAAGTGCAGCGCTCGCATATTGACCGCGACCAGATCGGCGTCCTTGCCGACCTCGATGGTGCCGGTGATGTCGTCGAGGCCGAGTGCCTTGGCACCCTCGCGAGTCGCCATTTCGAGCAGATCCCATGGGTCACCAGCCGCGGGGTCCTGGGTAGAGAGCTTGGCCAACAGTGAGCCAAATTTGAGCTCTTCGATCATGTCGAGATTGTTGTTTTCTTTTTCACCGTCGGTGCCAAGTGCGACCGTCATACCCGCGTCGCGATAGGCGCCTATGGGTGCAGCACCCGACGTGAGCTTCATGTTCGAACACGGACAGTGGGTAACTGCGGTTCCTCGTTCGACGCAGACGTCGACCTCTCGTTCATCGAGCCACACGCCATGGGCAATCACCGCTCGGCCGTCGAGGATGCCCCGGTCGGCGAAGACCTCGATTGGCCGCATGCCGTACTGCCGCACACTCTCTTCGACTTCCCACACGGTCTCGCTCGAATGGGTATGCACACCAACATCGAACTCTTCGGCCAACGCCGCAGCATCGCGGAACATCTGCGGTGAGCAATAAAACATGTGCTCGAGCCCGACCCAGGCTCGGACGCGACCATTGGCCACATTGTGGTGGGTCTCGAGCAGGCGCCGATTGGTTTCCAGGGTGTCGAACCAGTCGTACTTGTCGGCGGTGTACGGCGCGAGCGTGGCTCGGATGCCGATCTTTTCGGCGGCGTTGGCCGACCCTTCCATGAACCGCCACATGTCCAACACACTGGTGGTGCCGGTCCGGAGTCCTTCCGTGTAGGCCATCCACGACGCAGCTTCGGCGATCTCAGGAGTGAGCGCCCGATGCGCCGGATCAACGTGTTGTTCGAGCCACTCCCACAACGCCAGTCCCTCAGCAGTGCCCCGCAACAAACCTGAGTGCAGATGGGCGTTGTGCAGGCCCGGGATAAGCAGGTGATCGGTCAGATCAATACGTTCGACGTTGGCTGCCGCCGGATGTGTCGCCAACAAGTCGGTGCGGTCGACCGCCTCGATGCGCCCGTCGACCACGAGCACGGATCCTGGGTCGATCACAGTGCGATCACCTTCACACGGGATGACGATCGCGTTTTCAAGCAAAAAACTGGTCATTGGCTGCCTCCGAAAGGTCCACCATAGAGAGGCAAGATGTACTCGGTACACATCGCCTCTTCTATGGTCGCGAAGTCACGACTGCTAACGTTGGCTTGCGTCCCGAGAACTTCGTTCACGAAACATTTCCGAAACAAGCGAGAAGCCATAATGCTGACTATGCACAAGCGCCCCCGCCACCACTTCCGACTACTCACAGTTCTGTTACTTGCTCTGAGCATGCTTGCCGCAGCGTGCGGCGGCAGTGACTCAACCGAGACCAAAACCTCTGCGACCGACACCGAGTCCACGGAAACCGAGCCGGCCGAAACCGAGGCCAGCGGCGAGGACTACAGCGACTTCAAGGTCGTCATGATTCTCGACGGTTCCGCCGAAGACGGCGGTTGGAACACCACCCACTTGCGCAGTGGTCGCAAGATGGAAGCCAACTTCCCCGGTATCGACTTCAGCTTCGTTGAAGAGATCGAGCCAGGACAGCCAGCTACGAACGCGTTCCAAGACGCTGTCGACGCCGGTGCAGATCTGGTGATCGGTACGACCTTCTACCAGTTCGACATGATGGACGTCGCCGACGAAAACCCTGAGGTCTACTTCTTGACCTGGGCTGGCTTTGAGCCACAGCCCAACGTTGGACACTTCGCCCAAGCCTCCGAAGACGGCCGGTACATGGACGGCATCGTGGCCGGCAGCCTGACCAAGTCAAATATCATTGGTTACCCGGTCGGTTTCCCATTCGAAGAGGTCAACCGTGCGTTGAACGCTTTCACCCTCGGTGCTCGTGAAGTGAACCCCGACGCCGAAGTTCGCGCCGTCTACCTGAACACCTGGTTCGATCCTGCGATCGAGCAACAAGCTGCCGAAGCTCTGGCCAACGCTGGCGCAGACGTGATCGCTCACGAGGTTGGCTCCCAGGTCTACGCCACGGTGATGGCACAGAACGACGGCTACGTCATCGGTTACACCAACGACTGGTCTGACTTCGAACCCGAGGCATGGGCATCGTCACTGCTCTTCGACTGGAGCACGTACTACATCGAACAGATCGAGGACATTCTGGCCGGCGAGTTCGAGGCCGGTAATTCCTATGGTGGTCTCAAAGAGGGTTGGATCGAGTTCGCTCCCTACGGCCCCGACGTCACCCAAGAAACCCTTGACCTCATCGACGAGCGGGTTGCCGGAATCATCGACGGCACCTTCGACATCTTCGCTGGCCCAATCATGGACAACCAGGGCAACATCGTCATCGCCGAAGGCGAAACCATTGCGTTCGGTGATCGTGGTGCCTGCTGCCAGTGGCTAGTAGAAGGAATCGTCGGCGAGATCCCAGCCGGGTGAATTCGGCCACCCACCTCGAGGTTCGAAATCTAACCAAGTCGTTCTATGGCGTACCTGCCATCGACTCGGTCGATTTCGATCTTCGGGGTGGTGAAATTCATGGTCTGCTCGGCGAAAACGGGGCTGGCAAGTCCACGTTGTGTTCGGTGCTGTCGGGTTTGTACAAACCCAACTCAGGCACGGTGTCAATCGACGGCCAAGCAGTGCAGTTTCGCTCGCCCCAAGACGCCTCGAACCATGGCGTCGGCATGGTCTACCAACACTTTCGTCTTGTCGATAGTTTCACGGTGGCGCAGAACGTCGTGCTCGGCATGCACAAGAGGCAGAGGCCGCGATCGATGCGACAAGTCGAATCGATGGTCGCTGATCTTGCCGAGGAATTCGGGCTGCATGTCAATCCAACCGCATCGATCTGGCAACTCTCCGTGGGTGAGCAACAGCGGGTCGAGATCCTGAAGCAGCTCTTCCGAGGTGCCCGGATACTCATCCTCGACGAGCCCACCGCAGTGTTGGCGGCCCAAGAAACCGACCGGCTCTTCGAAGCTGTCTCGACCATGGTCGCCAAGGGACACTCTGTCGTACTGGTATCGCACAAGATGGCTGAGACCATGGCGTACACCGACCGCATCACCGTGCTGCGGCGGGGCGTCAATGCTGGCTCTGTCACTACTGCTGATACAACTCCAGCCGAGGTGGCGAGGATGATGTTCGGCGACAGCGCCGCCGCAGAAAGAACCAACTTTGCAACGGCCCACGACATCGGCGAGCCGGTCCTGTCGTTATCAGGCGTGAGTGTGCAGGGCGACCACGGCTTGATGGCGGTCGACGATGCCAGCTTTACAGTGCGCCGAGGTCAAGTCGTGGGGGTCGCGGGCGTTGCCGGAAACGGTCAGCGAGAGCTGCAAGAGGTGATCGCTGGACTCCGAACCCCGGTGAACGGCACCATCGAGATCGCCGGCACCGACTGCACCACGGCGGGCCCAAAGAAGACGGCCCAAGCCGGGCTGGCCTATGTGCCCGAGGACCGACTGGGGGTTGGGCTCGCCCCCGGGCTTCCACTCGAACACAACATCGTGCTCAAGAGTTACGACCGGTCGCCCCACTCTCGCCGAGGCGTGTTGTCCAACACCGAGATCGAAAAGACCATGAACAAGCTGGTCGAGAAGTTCGACGTACGCGGTAACCGCAGCGGTATGCGAGTAAGCCTGATGTCGGGCGGCAATCTGCAAAAGGCCATCTTGGCGCGCGAGCTGAATGAGGATCACCAGGTACTGCTGGCTGCAGCGCCAACTCGTGGCCTGGATATGGCAGCTGCTGAAGCGGTGCGGGCACACATCATCGAAGAACGAGCCAAGCGAGGTGTCTTGGTCTTCTCCGAGGACCTCGACGAAATCGTCAAGATGTCCGATGTCGTGCTGGTGATGTTTAAGGGCCGCATCGTTGGATCCTTCGCTAGCGATGAACTTGATCTCGACGAGATCGGCTTACTCATGACCGGATCCGGCACCCCAGACCCCGCCATACAGGCAAGCTCATGAGGAGCCCGATACGGGTCATGCCCCGAGGGGTCACTGGACCGTCGGTGCGCTTCGGCGTGCCGGTGGGGGCCCTGGGGTTTGCACTGTTATTGGGGGCGATCATCCTTGCCATCGCCGGCAATGATCCGATCGAGGCGTATCGCACAATGTTCGATGCCAGCCTCAACGGCTGGAAATCACAGTCACGCACGCTGGCACTGGCCACACCATTGATTCTCACCGGACTCGCTGCGGCGGTTGCGTTTCAGATGCGGGTCTACAACATCGGCGGTGAAGGCCAGCTCTACCTAGGAGCTATTGGCGCCAGCTGGGTCGGACTCGCGTTGCCTGCAAGCACGCCAATGCCACTCATGCTCAGCGCCATGCTCATCGTTGGTGCTCTAGCCGGTGCCTTATGGGCGCTCCTCGCCGCAATCCCCAAGGCGTATTTCAACGCCGACGAGATCATCACCACCTTGATGCTCAACTTCATTGCGCTGTCGCTCATGAACTGGTTGATCTTTGGTTCGCGGAGCTTCTGGCGCGATCCGCGACGTCCGGTACCAGGTGGAAAACGTCTGCCCGAAAACGCGGTGATGCCCAGCATTTCAGGACGTCTGCATATCGGCATCATCATCGCGGTTGTTGCCGCCGTATTTTTGTGGTGGCTGTTGCGTAAGACCTCGTGGGGGTTTCAGATCCGCACCATCGGCGACTCACCAAGGGCCGCGAGTTACGCGGGCATGAGTGTTCGGCTCAAGACCTTGACTGTGCTTGCGCTCTCCGGTGCGCTCGCAGCAATCGCCGGGGTCAGCGAGGTCAGCGGTGTGACCAAGGGCCTCGAGCCAGTAGCGCTGACCACCAATATTGGTTTCACCGGCATCATCGTTGCGGTAGTGGCTCGGTCCAACCCGTTGGGTGTCGTTCCGGTCTCGATCTTCCTGGCAGCGATAGCGACCTCAGGAAGCCGGCTGCAATCGATCGGTATCAATGTCGAAGTGGTCCTGTTACTTCAGGGCCTGATCTTCCTGACGGTGACCGCAGGTGAGTTCTTTGTCACCAACAGCGTCAGCCTCGCACGCACCGACGCGACGGCTACAGAGACCGAGGCAGCAGCATGAACGACAGTGTCCTGATCCTCTCGATTGCGAGTGCCATCGTCGCCTCAACCCCCATTTTGTTCGCAGCGTTGGGCGAGATCATCACGAATCGATCGGGGGTCATGAACCTGGGCATCGAGGGCATGATGCTCGTAGGCGCGGTCATTGGTTTCTGGGCTGGCAACACCACCGGCAGTCTGATGGTGGCCATCATCGTCGGTGGGTTCGGCGGTGTCGCTCTCTCGCTCGTTCATGCAGTGCTCGCGGTGACCTTACGAGTGGACCAGACCGTGTCGGGACTGTCGCTCGTGATCGTCGGATCCGGGTTCTCGTCGTTTATCGGTACCAGTGGTGAACCAAGCTTGCTCTCGGCCCGCAATGCTGTCGAGGTCACGCCCCTGTTTCCGAGCTCGATGCGTGACCTTCCCGCCGTCGGACCAATCGTGTTCGGCCACGACCTAATCGTCTATCTCGGCGTGGTCGCCGTGATCACTGCCACCTATGTGCTTAACCGCACGTCGGTCGGTCTGGCATTGCGGGCGGTTGGCGAAGACCCCGCTTCTGCCGATGCTGCTGGCATCTCGGTCACCAAGATGCGTTACCTAGCCACTGCAATCGGCGGGTTCGGGGCGGGTGCCGGCGGCGCCTACCTCACGGTTGCCATCGTTGGCACCTGGCAGAACGGGCTTACCGCTGGCATTGGCTGGATCGCCGTCGCACTGGTCATCTTGGCCGGATGGCGACCATGGCTCGCGTTGATCGGCGCGTTTGCGTTCGGTGGCCTGAACGGCCTGGGATTCACGTTGCAGTTGGCGCAGGTAAACGTGCCATCGGACTTCTTGAAGATGATGCCGTTCATCGCCGCCTATCTCGTTGTCATACTGGTCTCGGCCAGCCCGAACCGGGCCCGACGACTTGCCGCTCCCGCAGCGTTGGCCCAACCCTATTCTCGTGAAGCTCGGTAGATCCCAGGAGTAACCATGACCACTTCAGACGCCGACTTCATCCCGCTCGTCGACCTCGCCCCCTGGTTCAACGGCGACACATCGGCGCGCGCCGAACTCGCGGCCACCGTCGATTCCCACCTTCGACGGTGCGGCTTTTTGGTCGTGATCAACCATGGAATCGACCCAACAGTGCTTGCCAACACGCGAGCTGCGTGCGCCGACTTCTTCCACATGCCCGAAGCCGAGAAGGCCAAGCTGGTGCCTACCAATGATGTGTACCGAGGTTGGGTCGGCGGCGGCAAAGAGTCCAACGCAGCGACCTATGGCGTCGACACACCACCCGATCTCAAGGAGACCTTCGCCTACGGAACGGTCGACGTCGCCGATGAGTCGCTGCGGGACCAGCACCCCATGTGGTACGCCCCGAACCTGTGGCCCGATACGCCCTCCACGTTGCAACCCGCCGCCGAGCTCTTCTGGCGTGGCGCTCGCGAGCTTGCTGATGAGTTGCTCCAGCTGTTTGCTCTTGCGCTGGGTCTGGAGCAGGAGCACCTGCTCGACCATTGCCGCAACACCACATCAACCGGAACCCTCAACTGGTACTGGCCATTCACCCGAGAAGACCCGGTCGAAGGGCAGTATCGGATTGGCCCCCACACCGACTTTGGCACCGTCACCATTCTTGATCGCCAACCGGGTGTTGGCGGTCTGCAAGTACTCGACGATGCCGGCAACTGGATCGACGCACCGTGCATCGACAGCAGCCTCATTGTGAATACCGGCGACATGCTGAAACAGTGGACCAACGACCGCTGGCGCTCCAATGAACACCGCGTCTTGCCGCCAGCAGCGGGGGCTCCAAACGAGGAACTGATCAGCCTGATTTTCTTCCACGAGCCCGACGCAGATGCAGTGATCGTGCCTCTGCCGACATGCGTGAGCCCTGAAAATCCGGCTCGTTACGAACCCATTGCGGCCATGGACTATCTCGCAGAGAAGTTTGCGGCCCTGGCCGTAGGTGACTGAGGACAACCATGACGCCAACCGTTGCAACCACATGTGCAGACCCGGTCATTCTCGACCAATGGCACCCCCTGCTGCCACTTGATGAAATGACCGCAGACAACGTCGGGCACACGATCTTGTTGGGCGAACAGCTCAGCTACCAGCTCGACACTGATGGTGCTCCGGTCGTATGGTTAGCCGCCGATGCCGACGCCACCGCGTTGCCGGTGCTTGTCGAGTACTTGTATGTCTGGGTCTGTTTGGGTTCACCGCCGGAAGCACTGTTCGCAATCCCCGAGTTTGCCGAGCCCGATCGCCGCAATATTCACGCAGGCACCATCGGCGTGCACGTATCCGCACCCCGTGCAATCGAGAACTTCTTGGACATGGGCCACTTCCCCTATGTCCACACCGACGTACTCGGCGCCGAACCCCATACCGAGGTCGCTGAATACGACGTCCACATCGACCCTGACACCAACGATGTGTGGGCGACCGAGTGTGTCTTTTACCAGCCTCGTGCGGCCACCACTTCGACCGAAGGGCAGATGAGCGACTATCTGTACCGGGTGCCACATCCGTATTGCGTGATTCTGTACAAAACCACACCCCTGGCTGCCGAACGTATGGATGTCATTGCGCTGTTCTGCCGACCGATAGCTGAGGACCGTATCGAGGCCCACATGTTCTTGTGTTTGCTGGATCCCGACAACAGCGAGACCGTGATCCGCAAGTTCCAACAGACCATCTTTGGTCAGGACAAACCAATCCTCGAGAACCAATACCCCAAGCTGTTGCCGCTTGATCCTCGAGCCGAGACACCCATCCGTGCCGACAAGGTCGCGATTGCCTACCGACGGTGGTTGTCTGATCTCGGAGTCACCTACGGCGTCATCCCCGCAGCATGAGCGATCCAAGGAGCCTGTGGCATCCGGTTGCCACCTCGATTGACCTGCCCCAGCACCACATCTTTCACGGCCAGCTACTGGGTCGCGAGGTTGCGGTGTGGAGAGCCGACGACGACTTCGTAAACGTGTGGGAGAACCGTTGCCTGCACCGTGGTGTTCGGCTGTCCATCGGCACCAACGACGGCAATGAACTGACGTGTCGTTATCACGGCTGGCGGTATGCGAACCGCTCCGCTGGCTGCACCTACATACCGGCACACCCCGCCGATGCGCCGGCACGCACCATCTGCAACCGCACCTTTCCAGCCGTCGAACGGTATGGCCTGGTGTGGTCAGGCGAAGATCCCGTGGGTGAACCTCCGTTGGTACCCATGCTCGACGATGGCACACCGTTCACTCTGCGCAGCTTGCCAGTGAATGCCTCGGCCGAGATCGTGCTCGCCCAGCTCCGAGATCACCGCTTCCAGCCGGTCGGAGCACTCGACGGCGACCATGCCGCCATGGCCGTGACCGAGCTTGGTGACTTCGCGCTCGCCCTGACAGCCACCGGTGCGAACTACCACAGTACCGCGGTGTTCTTTGTGCAACCGGTCGACTCGGACCGTTCGGTGATCCGCGCAGTACTCACCGACACGCCTGCTGATTCCGAGCAGATCGCCGTACTCCGCCATCATGCGACCCGACTTGGCCAGCTCGTGGCCTTGGCTGAAACGGCGGCCACCGACCAGCCAGCTCCCGAACCCATGGTGGCAACCATCGACCAGGTGTCGCTGGCGTTGTCGGTCATGCCCGAGCGCGAAACCAATCGTTCGGCGCCGTTGCGAGTGCAGGTCGCCCGCAAGTGGGAAACCGCCCACGACATCATGGCGTTCGAACTGGTCTCCACCGGTAACCCGCTACCCACGTTCCAGCCGGGTGCACATATCGATGTCCATCTGCCCAACGGCCTGGTGCGCCAGTACTCCATCACCAATGGGCCAGGCGACACAGCCTGTTACCGAATCGGCGTCAAACTCGAAGCCGAGTCCACCGGTGGATCCCAGGCGCTACACGACACGGTGAACGAGGGAGACGTGTTGGCGATCTCAGAACCTCGCAACAACTTCCCGCTGCGGCGCGACGCACTTCGCACCGTGTTCATCGCCGGCGGCATCGGCGTGACACCCATGCTGGCCATGACTCAGGCGTTGCAACCCATGGGGCTCGCTTTTGAGCTGCACTACTTCGCCCAGGCAGAAGAACACCTGGCGTTCGACGAAATACGCAGCACGCTCGGCGACTACGTCACCGTGCACCTCGGCCTATCGCCGGGCGAAACCTCTGCTGAACTCACCCGGGTGCTCCAGGGATACGACCACGCCAACCAGGCCTACATCTGTGGGCCCGGACCCATGCTCGAAGCAGCCCGCACGATTGCGGCCGAAGCTGGCTGGCCCGATCAGGCAGTGCACTTCGAGTACTTCAAGAACACAACTGAAATCGACGACTCGTCGAGTTTCGAGATCGCACTCGCTCGATCGGCGGTCACGTTGCAGGTGCCGTCGGGCACCACGATTCTTGAGGTGCTCCGTGATCATGGTGTGGCTATGCCGTCGTCGTGTGAACAGGGTGCCTGTGGCACCTGCGTCGTCCCCGTTATCGAAGGCGACATCGATCACCAAGACGTGCATCTGAAACAGACCGAGCGAGACGCCGGCGATCAAATCATGACCTGTGTTTCACGGGCCACGTCCGACCGCCTCGTGCTCGACATCTAGGCAGGGGCGCACGATGATCAAGCTGTACGACTACGAACTGTCGGCCAACTGCTACAAGCAACGACTGATATTGAGCCTGCTCGACGTGCCGTATGAATCGGTACCCGTTGACTTCTTTCCCGGACTCGAACACAAGAGCGACGAGTTCAAGAAGATCAATCCGCTGGGACACATACCGGTCATCGACGACGACGGCTACGTGTTGTGGGACGCCCACGCCATCCTGGTGTACCTGGCGGCCAAGTACGACCCCAGCGGCCAGTGGTATCCCACCGGCGATCCCCAACTATTGGGCGAGGCGGCCTCGTGGTTGTTGTTCGCCGAAGGCACCACCAACACCGCATCGGCAGCACGGTTGTACGTGAACCTGGGTTACGACTTCGACATCGATGTGTGCCGAGCGGGCGCCCACCGGCTGTTCCGAGTGCTCGACGAACACCTGTGGTTCCGAGAACGCGAAGGTTTGGACTGGGTGTGCTCCGGCTCGCATCCCACGATTGCCGACATCGCCATCTTCCCCGATGTGGTGTTGTCCGAAGAGGGTGGGGTATCACGACTCGACTATCCGGCGCTGCGCCGTTGGACTGATCGAGTCAAGGCACTGCCCGGTTTCACCATCATGCCTGGCGTGTTCCCGGTGGGGACCAGTTAGTTAGTTGATCGGCGGCCATGCCCCATCAGCGGGCGCATGACCTGGTCCTCGACGACCGCTTCGAACCCAACATCGACCGACACGTGTTCGAGCCCAGCTGATTGCAGCGCATCGGTGATCTCGGCACGAGAGAGTCCATGGGCATCTTCAGGATCTTCGGCATCACCGTCATCGTCGCGTTCCCAATCCCACTGCACGAAGAAGCCGCCTGGCACCAACAATCCGGCCATCGCCTGGACTGTTGCCGGGTAGTCGTCGAGGAACGAACACACCGACGAACACACAATCAGGTCAAAGGACGCCAGCGTTGTGGGGAGTTCGGTCGACGAGCGCACATCGCTCCAACCTCGGTCGACCATCTTGGCCTGAAACACATCCAGCGTCCCCTGGGAGGTGTCGACTGCCATGACTGAAGCACACCCCGATCGACAAGTAGTTCCGTGAGCAACCCTGTGCCACATCCGAAGTCCAACACCCGGGTATTCGAGAGTGCAAGGTTCGCCTGCTCAACCACGGGAATGACCGATGAGAACGCTGCCTGGGCATACGCAGTGGCCGCCGGGTCGTCGTCCCAGTCTGATGCGTACGAATCCCATTCCGACATGCCCGCACCGTACTACTGAACTTTCCGCCGTACGCTCAGCCTGTTCGGCCCGAGCGAACTGCGATCACGCAGGTGCATAGGGTTCGGCACGAAAGAGAACCCCATGAGCACAACCAACTGGGAATATCGGGTCACCTCGATCGCTGCTTCTGAACTCTCGACGGCAACGCCGGGTGCAACAGCAGCAGTCGCTCATCTGAATGCACATGGCATGCAGGGATGGGAAGCCGTGGGTCTTACGACGCTCGCCGGTGGCGAATGTGCAATCTTGATGAAACGCGAACTCGCGAAGGCTCGAGCGAGCGGCGGCCGGGTCTAACCCCAGTGAGGCCTCGCTTCGTCGAGCCGGTTTACCAGCGGACTTCGAATGCTGCGGCGTTGATACCGCTGCCCATACCAACAAGCAGAATCTGATCCCCGGAACCAACGCGTCCTGCATCGACCTCTTTGGACAACACCGTCGGAACCGATGCTGGTCCAGTGTTGCCGAATTCGGGATAGATCTTGGGCGTGCGTTCTGGATCAAACTTGAGCAGGTCGACAAGCATGTCGGTGTGGACCTTGCTCACCTGATGGATCGCAAAGGTATGGACATCGGCCACATGCCACCCAAACGTGAGGCTCGCTTCGGCCCAACCATCTTCGGCAAGATTAAGACCACCCATGAGTAGCGCCTGCGAGTCAGTGCGACCGCCGTCGTAGTCACCGACACTCAGAGCGTAGTGCTGGGTGGCAGACACGCTCAACCCACCCAGGAAACGAGGCTGACCATCGTCGGGTTCGGCCAACGACAGCACCATCGCCACCGCAGCTGATCCCAAGGTCAAACACGCGAACTGCTCACGAAACGATGCGTCGTCGGTCTCGGGGTCTTGCAGATTTTCCAGTGTCTTTTCGACAATGGGCCGGCCATCTTCGCCAGCCACGATCAGCGCATGTTCGATTTCACCCCGTTCGATCATGGACGCAGCAATCGATGCTCCCTGGAGAAACCCCAAGCAGGCGCTGCCAACATCGAAGTTGATGCAGTCGCGACCCAGGCCAATCTTGCCCTGCACGATGGCAGCAGTCGAAGGTTCGAGATAGTCGCGGCTCACCGAGGTGTTTATGAGCGCCCCGACTTTTGTGCGATCAATCGTGGTCTGGTCCAGCACTTTTTGTGCCGCAAGCGCAGCCGCGTCGCTTGGCGCCATGCCAGCGGTCCAAAAACGGCGATTCTTGATGCCGGTTAGGCCTTCAAGCAACCCGGGCGGCATATTGAGCCGCTCCATGGTTGTGGTGATCTCGTTCTCAAGCTCAGACGACGAAACTACGACGTCAGCGTCAACGTGCGCCAGTCCAGAGATGGCGACATTGGTGAATCTCGATATTGGGGCTGCCACGTAGTCTCACCTTCGGCTTCCGGTACTCGGCAGGGTACGCGGACAGACGGGTACTATACGGCGTTCCGAATGAACCCCCGAAGCACAGCAGCACACCTGCCACCTCCTCACTTGCCCGGACTGGACCCTAGATGGTCGAGTTTGGTCACCACCATCGACGTAAACGGGGTCGAACGGACCTGGCATGTGCTTGATACTGGTCTCACTACTGGTCCAGATAACAGCGATAATCCCGTGCGGGGGACGGTGCTCTGTGTCCACGGAAACCCGAATTGGTCCTATATGTGGCGGGGCCTGGCGAAACGTCTGACCGGGTGGCGAGTGATTGCCGTCGACGCGCTGAATATGGGGTTCTCCGAACGGACTGGCCAGCCCCGACGCCTTGCCGACCATGTTGCAGATCTTGGTTCAGTCACGAACGCCCTGCAGGTCAAGGGACCGGTCATCACCGTGGCCCACGACTGGGGCGGACCCATCTCCATGGGCTGGGCCCAACAGCACGTCGACCAGATGGCTGGTGTCGTGTTGATGAATACGGGCGTGGCCCGACCTGCGGCCGCCAAGGTGCCCGCACTGATCTCGATTGCTCGGGCAACACTTCGCGTAACGTGTGAGCTGACACCCACGTTTCTGCACGGTGCGCTGCGCATGGCCCGGCCGCAGATGTCCCGCGACGTATATCGCGGCTATGCGTCGCCCTATGACTCCGCGGCACGACGCACAGGTATCCGAGACTTCGTCGAAGACATACCGATCGAAGACACCCATCCGTCCTTCGACACGTTGGCATCGATTGCTGATGGGCTTACGGAGCTGCAACATCTTCCTGCGCTTCTGTTGTGGGGATCGAAGGACATCGTCTTCTCTGACATGTTCTTGCACGATCTCATGGCGCGGCTTCCACAAGCAGACGTACATCGGTATCCCGATGCTGGCCACCAGATCATGGAAGACACCGACGCGGTGGACGTCATCGATACCTGGCTGACCCAGCATCACGATGAGGCTGCAGCCCCCCCAGCACCTGC
>Ga0209631_10000795_pt1 | contig 42073 bp, 60 predicted proteins | sample COG_08_FD_184752 | JGI IMG/M metagenome (GOLD analysis project Ga0209631, IMG submission 184752) | Pelagic Microbial community sample from North Sea - COGITO 998_met_08 (SPAdes) (version 2) | ecosystem: Environmental > Aquatic > Marine > Neritic zone/Coastal water | place: Helgoland, sampling... | reverse complement strand
AGCGGAGGACTGGGCAAGCCTTGTGCTAGACATAGCAGCACTAGATCGTGTGATTGACTATTATGGAGGATAACATGACTAAACTGTATGACTTAGAGCCAATGATAATGGATTGCTGGCATGTATGCGATGACCTACAGGTAGTGTTCAGGCAGATAGGTGACGGTGAACGTGAGCCTACAGAAGATGAAATGATGAACACCTTGATGGGTATGCAACAGCTATACCAGTGGAAGTTTGAGCAGTTGTTCTTCAAGTATGAGGAGGCAATACGTGACAGACAATGAGTGGCCTATAGAGGCAGACTTTAGTGACATCAGACCTATGACACCAGAGGAACGTAAGGCATCTAAAGATCGTGACGAGGTTAACAAGTGGCGTAAGTGTGTAAGCTGTGGTAATGCAAGCAAAGACACATGGTGTGGCTTCTGTTTGGAGGAAGAGTAATGATAAACAGTGAGTGGAAGAGACTAATGAAAGAGCATGAAAACTTTAAGGAGAACGTAATGGCAGAACATACAGCAGACATCGTGAATGAACCTAAGCATTATGCACGGTGGGAGATAGAACCTATCACATACATCATGTCCAATAGCTTTGACTTCTGGCGGGGTAACATCATCAAGTATGCTAGTCGTGCAGGGTTCAAGGCATATGATGGTAAGACAAGGGATGCCAGTGAAATCCTTGACTTGAAGAAGGTGATCCGGTATGCTGAGATGCGTATCAATCAACTGAATGGAGAGGAGAAGCTGTAGTGTTTACTGTTGAGTTTGAGTTTGACCACGTTAAGATCATCTCAATGGATGAGACTGGTGAGCACGAAGACTTAAAGGTTTACATCACAGATGATGGGACTGTCTTCCTTGCACAGGATGACCCAGAGGGTGACACTGAGGATGTTGTTGTGGTTCGTTATCAACAATTGCTTGACATCCTAGCATCCCTCCATCAGACTGAGGGTGCATACCAGAACAGAAAGAGGAGTATGAATTGACTATAGAATTTTTATACGGTGCATCTGTTATGTATCTTCTAGGCGTCCTGTTTTTCTTTGAGGCTTTCTCCTCAGATGAAGAAGGTGCTGGGGTAAGTTACTTAATCACGGCCTTTGTGTGGCCTTACATTGCACTAAAACTAATCGTGCTAAGACTTTTGCACGGTAAACAGGAGGACTAGACATGCGTTGTTATATATGTAATGCTATGACACATGGCACAGAGATATACTGGGAAGAAGACAAACAGTCATGGTCTCCTTGCCCTAAGTGCATAGCCAAGGTAAAGGAGGCACAAGAGTTTGAACTATTCGATGGACTACGAACACAAGAAACACCTGCCATGCCTAAGCTGCGGGAGTAGTGATGGTGTTTATCCACACAAGGACGGGGCTTACTGCTACGTCTGTAAAACTAAAACATTCAATGATGAGGAGGACAACATGCCACAGCCACACCTAACCGCAGTCAAGCCTCTACCACCAGTTACGGGTACGCCTTCAGCTATCCCTAGCCGTGGTTTAACTAAGGCAGTGGCTGAGAAGTACAAGGCACTCACATCTAACGGACAGGTTAACCTGATCTACACCTTGGATGGTAAGGCTACTGGCTTCAAGCAACGAGGCTTGCAAGAGAAGACATTCAAGTTCAACGGTAATGCCAAGGCAGACCTGTTCGGACAGTCAGCATTCTCTAAGGGTGGCAAGTCAGTCACCATTACAGAGGGTGAGTTCGATGCAATGGCTGCGTATCAGATGATGTTCATGGCAGAGCCGTGTGTGTCAGTAATCAACGGTGCCTCAGGTGCAGTGCAGGATTGCAAGCGTAACTATGAGTGGCTTGATAGTTTTGAGAAGATCAATGTCTGCTTTGATAGTGACACTGCCGGACAGAACGCAGCCCTAGCTGTCGCTGAGTTGTTTGATCCACGCAAGGTACGCCTTGTTAAGATGACACTCAAAGACCCTAACGACTACATCCTCAAGGGCCGTGAACGTGAGTTCATCGACAGTCACAGGAAGGCTGGCCCCTTCACACCTGACGGTATCATCTCAGGTGCTGACATGTATGAGATCGTGGCTACACCTCCCAACTATGAGAGTGTGCCGTATCCCTTCGATGGTCTCAACGACATGACCAAGGGTCTACGGACAGGTGAGCTAATCACTGTGGTTGCTGGCACAGGTGTTGGTAAGACACAGGTTATGCGAGAGATACTCTACAGTCTCATACGAGAAGACAAAGGTAACGTAGGCACCCTCTTCTTAGAGGAACCAACCCGTGACACAGGTTTAGGTGTCATGTCAATTCATGCAGACAAGAAGCTGCACCTACCCGATACAGAATACACGCAGGAGGAATTTGATGCAGCGTATGAGGCCACTCTTGGAAGCAGTCGTGTCTATTTGTATGACAGTTTCGGCAGCAATACTGTTGAACGTATTGTTAGCATGGTTCGTTATCTAGCACGATCCTGTGAGTGTAAGTTTATTATCTTGGATCACATCAGTATCGTGGTGAGTGACCACGCAAAGGATGAACGCAAGGCACTGGACGAGATCGTTACCAAACTAAAGACCTTAACGATTGAGCTTGACATCTGTTTGCTTATGGTGTCTCATCTAAGTAGGGACAAGAACCGTAAACCACCAGAGGAAGGGGGCACCATAAACCTACAGGACATCAGAGGCAGTGCTGGTATAGGACAACTGAGTAACATCATCATTGCCTTGGAACGTAACACACAGGCAGAGGACGAGCTAGAACGTAACACCACTAAGGTTCGGGTAATCAAGAACAGATTCACGGGCGAGACTGGTGTAGCAGATAGCCTAGTCTATAGTAAACACACAGGCAGACTAACAAGTTATGGAGGATAAGACATGGAGGTAGTGTTCGACATTGAGACTGATGGCTTGAACCCTACAGCCATTCATCTCATGGTAGCCAAGGAGGTAGGTGTCAAGGGTAACTACATTATCCGTGGCCCTAAAGCCTTTGCTAAATTTGCACCCAAGGTAACCAAGTGGATTGCTCACAACGGAGTAGGGTTTGACAACAAGGTAGTAGAGAAGTTATGGGGTTACAAAATCCCACTGTCTAAAACAGTTGACACTCTTGTACTGTCTCGCCTGTTTGATCCTACCCGTAAGGGTGGTCACCGCCTTGAGGATTGGGGTAAACGTCTTGGAGAATACAAGGGTGAGTTCAATGACTGGTCTCAGTATTCAGAAGAGATGAAGGAATACTGCAAGCAAGATGTTAAGGTTACTGAGCTAGTCTATCAGGAGTTGATGAAGGAAGGTGCTAAGTTTAGTCAGTCTTCTATCAACCTTGAGCATCAAATCCATGCCATCATGTGTGAGCAGGAGGTTAACGGATTTGAGCTTGACACTGATCTAGCAGAAGAAATCTATACGACATGCCTTGCTGAGACTAACCGCATTGAGGCAGAGATCAAGGAGTTCATGGTTCCTATCGCAGTACCCGTCAAGGAAGTTATCTTGAAGCACAAGAAGGATGGCTCTATCTTTGCCAACCAATTGCTTGAGGGTTGTAATGTTCAGGGTGACTACACCAAGATCATGTGGGAGGAGTTCAATCTTGCATCACCTACACAGATCAACAAGCGCCTTGATAAGCTGGGCTGGAAGCCAACAGTCAAAACAAAGTCTGGTGATTCATATAAAATTTGCCCAGAAAATTTAGCAACCATCCCTGACTCAGCTCCTCAGGCAGTGAAGGGTCTCAAGGTATGGAAGGTACTGGAGACACGTTGGAAGCTGGCCTCTGAATGGCTACAAGGCTCTCAGGTAGACGGTAGGGTACACGGCAGGGTCATCACACCCGGTGCTGTTACACATCGTGCAGCACACCGTGGCCCTAACATGGCTAACATCCCGTCCGTACCTCACGGTAAGGATGGTATCCTGTGGAAGATGGATGGCTTGTATGCTGCTGAGTGTCGGCAAGTGTTCAAGGTTCCTGAGGGTAAGTTGCTTGTGGGTACGGATGCAGCAGGGATTCAGTTGCGAGTGCTTGCCCACTACATGAACGATCCTGTTTACACTGAGCAAGTGATTGACGGTGACATCCACACGTTTAACATGAATGCGCTGGGTAAGTTCTGTAAGGACAGGCCCACAGCCAAGACATTTATCTACGCCTTCCTACTAGGGGCAGGGGTAGGTAAGATTGCAGAGATACTTGGGTGCAATGCAGCACAAGCTAACAAGTCTATGCAAAACTTTTATGAGGCACTGCCCACACTCAAGCGACTAAAGAGTGAGGCATCTCGTGCTGCTAGTATGGGTTGGATGAAGGGTCTTGACGGGCGTATCCTATCCATTGGCAGTGAGCATCTTGCTCTCTCTGTTTACCTACAGGGAGGGGAGACAGTCATCATGCGCCTAGCTAATCTCTTCTGGCAACGCCAAGCCAAGAAGGAAGGGATTAACTTCAAGCAATGTGCATGGGTGCATGACGAATGGCAAACAGAAGTTGACGAACACCAAGCTCACAGACTAGGAGAGATACAGGTCCAGTCTATTGTTGATGCTGGTAAGTTCTTCAAGCTAAACTGTCCTATGGATGGTGAGGCAAAAATAGGTAAGAACTGGCTAGAAACCCATTGACATGGTGCTCTACTCAGTGTATTATAATCAAACAGACCAACGCCAGAAAGGAAATTACATGGCAGATAAGAAAATCGTACTCAAAGATGTTGAAGTTTGCTGGGCTAAATTGCAAGAGCCAACCAACAAATACATGGCAGAAGAGTTGGAGTACACAGTTGCAATCAAGATGAACGATCAACTTGAACGTCTTATGACTGACTTCAAACTCAACAAGAAAGTGAAGGAAGGTAAGGACACTACATTCGATGGTGCTCGATTCATTCAGATCGGTCTTGACGAGAAGACACGGGGTGGGTGGACACGTTACGGTGAGGTCTACGACAGCAACGGTAACCCAACTGAGGCATTGATTGGGAATGGTTCAAAGGTAAACATGTTTGTCTCTATCGGCAACAGCAACTACGGTAACATCATCAAGCTGGGACATCTCTCAGACATGAACCACGAAACCAAGGAGATGTTCTTTGATTTCTGTCAGGTCATGGAGCTAGTAGACTTCGATGCACCATCAGCAGTCATCAAGTCTAACGTCCAGACTAACGCAGCTGTAGAGGCTGCACCATCAGAAGAGATGGAAATTGCATTCGAGTAAGGAGATAACATGACAGACCTACCCAAAGGTATTGATACCCTAATCGAAGATGTCTATGCTGTGTTGACTGATGGTTACACATCGACAGAAGAAAGCGAGAAGGTTATTGATACCTTTGGGGACAGTCTCAAAGACTTACTCCGTTCTCGTTTGAAACCTCGTACAGGAAAGGGAGCAACACTACGTCTATCAGCAATCGGTAAACCTTCTCGTCAACTATGGTATGACAGTAAGGGACACAGCCGTGAGGTTATGACTGGTGACAAGCTACTCAAGTTTCTGTACGGGGACATCATCGAAGAGATACTTCTTACGTTAGCTAAACTTTCTGGTCACAGTGTGACAAATGAGCAACACAAGGTGAAGGTCGCAGGTATTACAGGACACATGGACGCAGTGATTGATGGTCATGTAGTCGATGTAAAGTCTGCTTCCCCTTCCGCCTTCAAGAAGTTTTCTCAGGCAAGCCTAGCTGTTGATGATCCATTCGGATACATGCAGCAAATCTCTGCCTACAGTGAGGCTGTCCCTGATAACAAGGGTGTAGCTTTCTGGGCCATGAATAAGGTGGATGGTTCACTCGTTCTTTACCAACCATCTGATGACTTACTACCCGACACACAAGAACGTGTCACTGAATTGAAAGAAGTCTTAGCCTCTGACACACCACCTGAACGGTGCTACGAGGTTGAGTTTGACTACAAGACAGGTAATGAGAAGCTGGCTATTGGCTGCGTCTTCTGTGACTTCAAGAAGGAGTGTTGGAAAGATGCTAACGATGGTCAGGGTCTCAAGGGTTACAAGTATGCAGCTATGCCGTTCCCCTTGTACCTCACCAAGGTGGTGAAGGAACCAAGGGTTGCGGAGATAGACATTGGCTAGGAAGTTAACCACAAGACAAAGAGCACTCAAGGCTGGGTATAGGTCTGGCCTTGAGGAACAAACGGCTAAGATGTTAAAGAAGAAGAAAGTAAAGTACACCTACGAAGAGACCAAGATCAAGTGGGAAGACTTTAAGATCAGGACTTACACACCTGACTTTGTTCTACACAACGGCATCATAGTAGAAACCAAGGGCCGCTTCACAGCAGCAGATAGACGCAAACACCTTGAAATTAAACGACAATACGGGACAGAACATGACATCAGGTTCGTCTTTAGTAACAGTCGTGCTAAGTTATACAAGGGTGCTAAGTCTTCATACGGTGACTGGTGTAACAAGAACGGGTTCCTTTACGCAGACAAGGAGATACCAGAGGAATGGTTAAATGAATGAGGATTTGACTACTCGAATTACTGAAAGGTTCAGTATTGAAGAGATAGCAGACGCCTGTGGCATTACACCTTACATGTTTATACAGGCTTTCGCAGATGAAATAGTTGACAACCTAAGCTCTTTGTCAGATATTGACCACGGGTTTACAACAAAGATAGAGGACTACGAATGATTACACAGGAAGACATTGATGCCTTCAAGATCATAGACGTTACACCTATGGACTACTCGTATTGGGTAGAGGATAAGATTGTAACTAAAGGAGATACCCGTTTGATTGAGAACACTCTTGGTCTAGTGGGTGAGGCTGGTGAGGTGGCTGAGAAGGTTAAGAAGTATCTCAGGGACAACACAAAGGTTAGTCAGAAAGAGATTGTAAAGGAGTTAGGAGATGTGGTATTCTATGCTACAGCACTATCTAATTACTTCTACAGTAACCTCAACGAGGTTATGCAAACCAACATGGACAAGTTGAATGATCGTGCTAAACGTGGTATGATTAAAGGGTCAGGGGATAACAGATGAAACAGAAGTGGGTAAACAATATACTCGTAAGGTTCATGCGATACTGCGTGATGTGGTCAGAGCATCGGCAAGCAGTCAAGATTCTGAACCGTTTGTCAGACAGAGAACTAAAAGACATCGGCATTAGCCGTGAAGACATTGACCGGATGGTCTGGTTAGAAGAAGATAAAACTATGCGAGGACGTGGGGAATGAGTAGCAACCAACTACCAACAGACTATCAGTCATTCATCCACAAGTCACGGTATGCCCGTTGGTTGGAAGAAGAAGGACGCCGTGAGACATGGGGTGAGACAGTATCACGTTACATGGATAACCTCGTTTACCCTAATATCGGCAAGGACAGCTACACCAAGGAGATCGAACAGGCTATCCTGTCACTGGATGTCATGCCATCTATGAGAGCCTTAATGACAGCTGGCCCTGCTTTGGCACGGGACAACACGGCAGGGTACAACTGTTCATACCTACCCGTAGATGACCTTAAGTCCTTCGATGAGGCTATGTTTATCCTCCTCTGTGGTACTGGTGTCGGGTTCAGTGTCGAGAGACAGTTCATCAGCAAGCTCCCAGAGGTGCCTCAACTCTTCGAGAGTGAGTCGATCATTGTCGTTAAGGACAGCAAGGAAGGTTGGGCTAAGGGGTTCCGTCAATTGATTGCACTCCTTTATAGTGGTGAGATTGCTCAGTGGGATGTGTCTAAGGTTCGTCCAGCTGGTGCTAAACTCAAGACCTTTGGTGGACGTGCCTCTGGTCCTGCACCCTTAGTTGATCTGTTTAACTTTACGATCCGTACCTTCAAGGAAGCACAAGGCCGTAAGCTGTCTTCTCTTGAGTGCCACGACATCATGTGCAAGATCGGTGAAGTGGTAGTGGTTGGTGGTGTACGCCGCAGTGCTATGATCTCTCTGTCTAACTTGAGTGATGACCGTATGCGTCATGCTAAGTCAGGCGCATGGTGGGAGAACAACCCCCAACGTGCCTTGGCTAACAACTCTGTATCCTACACGGAGAAACCAGACAGTCTATCCTTCATGCGTGAGTGGATGGCCTTGGTTGAGTCAGGCTCAGGTGAACGTGGTATCTTTAACCGTCAGGCTTCTAAGGTACAGGCAGCTAAGAATGGACGCCGTGATGCTGACTATGACTTTGGGACCAACCCGTGTTCGGAAATCATCTTGCGCCCAAATCAGTTTTGCAACCTAACGGAGTGCGTGGTACGGGCAACAGATAGTATTGAAGACCTAGAGAAGAAGGTTCGTATGGCTACCATCCTTGGTACGATACAATCTTCCTTTACAAAGTTCCCTTATCTCCGTAAGATATGGCAGAAGAACACAGAAGAAGAACGACTACTGGGTGTCTCAATGACAGGGATCATGGACAACCCACTAATGACAACTAAAAACGCAGGATTGGAGAAGACCCTTGAACATCTTAAATGGATTGCAGTTGAAACTAACGCTGAGTGGGCTGGCCGCCTTGGTATTCCTGTTGCTACTGCTATTAGCTGTGTTAAGCCATCGGGAACAGTCAGCCAACTCGTTGACTCAGCCTCTGGGATTCACGCCAGACACAGTGCTTACTACATCCGAACCGTCAGAGGAGACAACAAAGACCCCTTGACACAGTTCATGAAGGACCAAGGCATTCCTAACGAGCCAGACGTAATGAAACCAGATGCTACTACAGTGTTTAGTTTCCCTATGAAGGCTCCAGCTGGTGCTGTGACAACCTCAGACATGACAGCCATTGAGCAGTTAGAGATGTGGTTAGCTTATCAACGGTCATGGTGTGAACATAAACCATCGGTGACTATCAACGTCAAGAATGACGAGTGGTTTGAGGTAGGTGCTTTCGTTTATAAGCACTTCGATGAAATGTCAGGGGTATCCTTCCTACCGTTTAATGAACACACTTACCAACAGGCACCTTATCAAGAGTGTGATAAGTCAGACTATGAAACTCTTTTGGCTACCATGCCTAAAGCTATTGACTGGTCAAGCCTGTCGGACTATGAACAAGAAGACAACACAGCTGGTAGCCAGACACTTGCTTGCTCTGGTGACTCATGTGAAATCGTAGACCTAGTATAAGGAATAACAATGTACACCATCATCACTCGTGACCAATGTAACTTCTGTGATTCAGCCAAAGCCCTGTTGAAAGGAGCAGGGCAAGGCTACACAGAGTATAACGTACAAAGCCCTAGCTCTAAGTGGGTGCTTACCTTGTTAAAGCAAGCAGGACGTAAGACAGTCCCTCAGATTTTCTCTTCTGATGGGACATACATTGGAGGGTATTCTGAGTTAAAGAACTTGATCGGGGTTAAGGAAGGTGCGTTAGAATGAGTGCTGTAAGAAAGACTTTTAATCGTGCTTTGTATGAAGCATACGATGCCCCGGCCCGTAACGCCTTGGTATTTCATTTAGAGAGTAAGGGTCACACCATAGTTAACAACGAAGAGAACTACAATGTTGATGTAGTGTCTCAGAAGGGTGACTACACCTACTACAATGAGGTAGAGGTTAAGACTGCGTGGAAGGAGGACTGGCCTACACACTGGACAGACATCCGTATACCTGAACGCAAACAACGACTGCTAGACAAACACGAAGGCATCAACGGTGTCCTTAACTTCTACATCTTTCGTCCTGACTTCAAACAGGCATGGCGGATTAAGGATACCCTATTAACAAAAGATAGTTTGAAAGAAGCTAAGGGTAGATACATCCAGAAGGGTGAGAAGTTCTTCCACATTCCTTACACTGAAGCGGAGTTAATTAAACTATGAACAATGTAGAACCCCTTACAAAGCCTTCAAAGACACGGCGTAAAACAAACTACAAGGGGGCTAGTGATAAGAAAACATCTGGGTTAACACCTAGAACAGACAAACAAAAGGAGTTCATTAATGCCCTATCATCTTCATCTCAAGTATTTGTTCTTGGTCCGGCTGGAACAGGTAAGACTTACGTTACGGCAACGGTGGCATCGGATTTATACACGATTAAAGCGATTGATCGAATAGTCATCACTCGTCCTCATGTAGCCGTAGGTAAGGATCTAGGCTTTCTAAAGGGTGACCTGACAGAGAAGACTATGCCATGGGCCTTACCTGTATTAGACGTATTGGAGAAGCACCTTGGTAAAGGAACAGTGGAGACAGGGATCAAGAATGGTAACATTGAGATGGCACCTCTTGCACTTATGCGTGGGCGTAGCTTCGATAATGCCTTCATAATCGTGGACGAGACACAGAACATCACCACTCATGAGTTAAAAATGTTGCTCACACGGGTGGGAGAGGGTTCAACTATCGTTCTTAACGGAGATGTCCAACAGTCCGACCTGAAGGAGGCTGATGGCCTCTCAAAGGTCATACACTTAGCTAAGAAACATATGCTACCTGTGCCTATCATTGAGTTTGGTGTAGAGGATATTGTCAGGAGTGACATCTGTGCTCAGTGGGTCAAGGTCTTCATGAAAGAAAACATCTGAATAAAAGTAAAGCCCCTTGGATTTCTCCTTGGGGCTTACTCACTTAATAACCTGACTTCTTTTTAGCAGTCTTTTTCTTTGCTGGGTGTTTGGAACCCTTCATCAGTTTACCATCAGGCATATAGTGATAACCCGCTGGTGCCTTCTTCTTAGTTGGTTTCTTAGCCATCACTTCTTTCTCTTCTTTCTACTGACAACAATCTTACCATCAACTTCTTTCACAGCCATACCAGCTGTCTCTGTTTGCCGCTTCAGTTGTTGATACTTTTGAGCATCTGTTAATTTCTTAGCCATTAGGCACTCTCCCCTACTTTAAAACAATTTGGTTTAGCATAGATGCCATTACTTATTAAGGTAGCAGCCATGTTAACTGAATCTTGTTCACACTCTAAACGTGTGTACCACAAGTTCTTCTCGTTACCCATAACAATACAAGACGAAGCCTCTAAGGTCTGACAAGCCATGACTACAGCTAACCACATTACCACTTCACCTTGTTAGCCCAGTAGGCAGCTGACATCTTACCCTTGGCAATGTTCTTAGCATGACGAGCCTTGAAGGCTTTGTTCCTAGCTGTCCCATCAGGACTACCCTTGACACCCTTCTGCCCAAAGCGGATAGTCTTAATCTTGTCACCCTCTTTAGCAACAACAACATGAGATTTGGTTGCATGCTTAGGTGTGGCCTTTGGTTTATTGAAACCTGATACACCTGCTCGTTCTAGTCTTGGATCTTTCTTAGTCATGACCACTTCCCTTGTTTTTTACCGAGCAAAAAAATCCCCACGCCAAGAACACCAATTCCTGATAGAACAACCAGTAAACCAAGAGACCACTCCACAATAGTCTGCTTAATCTCCGCTTTACGATACAGAGTTGCCTGACGATCCTTACGAACTTGAGCTTCAATCTTAAGAAGTTCGTCCCAAGACGACTGACCATAGGCAAACTGAATATACTGTTTAATTTCAGCACGAAGAGCCTCCGCTTGTTTCTTCTTAGCGAAGATGTCCATTGCACTAGGACCATTACCACCGAATAGTACAGCATACCAAGGTGGGTTTTCTGATTGTTTATGTGCAAAGGTAAGATCAGATACAGCACCAGCAAATTTAGCTAAGTCATTAGAGATACCTCCAATATCCTTACCTAGCTGGATACCTTTTTTAATAGCAGACACAGCTGTCTGGGCGGCAGCAAATGCTGTGAAAGGATCAATCATTTGAACGTAACCTCTATTGGACATACATAGTTATAACTAACCCTGTACACTTTGTCGTACCATAAGCCATTCTTAGGTAAGTCGCAGTCGTAGTAGCAGTACTGAAACAACTGGTTACCACTTGCAGTCCACGCATGGTTGAAACCTACGAAGGCTAAGGCACACAACATTAGTCTTTATTAACCCTACTTGATTCCATCATGTCACGAATGGACTTAATGTTCTCATCCATACGGCCTAAGGTTACAGCCTGAGACTGAATAATAGTTGTTAGGTTAGTAATCCTAGCCTCATGTCTACCAATGTCACGAGCATTCAGGTCAATAGCACTAGCTAGACTAGACACATACCACACCAAGGCACCTGTCTGGAACAGAATACCCACAAGAAAAGAGATTGATATACTTTTGTCTTTCATTTTACTTAGCAAACCCCGCACCGAAATATAGTCCAACGATAGCTGACACAATGTGTGTGTCCAGCGGTGTGATAACGAACCCTTGGGCTGACTGCCATACAATCTGCTTGTCAGGTCCGAACAGGAAGTTCCAGAAACCTCCTTGTACTTCTGTGTACCCTACAAACACGGGTACTTCTGGATACCACACAGCCACGAGCTTAGGTAGTACGATGATTGCCATTACAGCTGAGAGTGCTATGATCCTACGTGTCCATGCGAAGTGTTTGTCTTTTGATCCGTACTCTCTGGCTGTGTTGGTTGCTCCTATGAGCATTGCTTGCTGTTCAGCTTTGTTCTTGTTTGACTGACCCCATATGGACATGACACCACCAAGGATGGTAGAGAAAAGCATTGTGATTAGTTCTAAGGGGAGTCCAAACATTAGCTTGCTGGTCCTAAATTTATTTTAAATTGGCGTCCTTCATCACGGCTATCGTCCTTGTAATCTTTACTACCTAGCACAAAACCTGCCGCACGGACCATTTTATAGTTAGGCTCACCTGAAAATATAGACATCAAGACTTCTAACTCAGTGAACTTCCCTTGCTCAATAGCCGCTTCATACTCTTCAGTGTCATATTGTTTACCGTCAAGAGGGTTGATGAAGCTGTTATAGTTGAACCTATCCGTAACAATAATGTCGTTGTTCTCGTCAATTTTAGCACTAAACTGCCCAAGAATTAGCTTGATCTCATCTGATGGGTTACCTTCAGCTAGTTCTTTTACGATTCCTCCAGCTGAAGTTCCTCCCGTTTGGTTCACCTTTATATTACTTTCTAATTTTGTATAAACATCTTTACCAATAGTTACAGAACCCTTTTCAACAATACCCGCATCAAGAACAAGCTGTCTCATAAGGTCTAAGCCACCTTGAGAAAAGATTTCTTCCCCAGCCGTAGAGCCTAGTCTTCCAAACATCATATCGTTTAAGAAGTTTTTACCTACGGGGGAAGTGACAGCTTTAAATATGGTAGAAGTTTTAGAGGCTACATCCGATACAATACCTGCTCTTTCCTCTACATTCTCTACCATTTCTGGCACATCTTCTACAAAACTACCTACACCGTCTACTACAGACTGCCAGATACTGCCACCCGTCTCAGCTACCTGAGTACCCGCTTCTACAACACTATCGACAGCACTAGAAGTGTCTTCGACTACTCTCTTACCAGTATTCCATGAACTTTTAGCCATCAGTTACCTACCTCTGCTATAAGGGCATCTAGGGTAGCATCATCTACCTTCCGAAAACCTTCCCAGATACTGCGTAAGTTAGCTCTCTTCTGAGAAATTGTCTTACCCTTATCTATGTTTTCTTTAGCTAAGAAAAGAAACATTGAATCCTGTGTAGCCTTGTTAAAGACAGTATCTTTAGGTAAACCCATACGGTTAACTAAGTCACGAAGGGTAGAACCAACGATCTGGTACTTACCCATAGGTGTAGAAGTAAGACCTTTCTTGTAAGCCTCAGTCTGTTTACCTAATCGTGGCTTAACGTAACGACCATAAGCCCCAGATGGTTCGGAAAAGTTTATTAAATCCCCTACTGTCTGCTGAGATACGGAGTAACCTTTGAAAGGGGTGTCCTTAGCTTCAAAGTTACCATACAGGGTGTCGTATCCCTTAGCTTCTACAGCCTCTAAGGTTTGTTGGGTTGTTGACTCTGGTGTAAGACTAGCCTCAGACGTTTCTTGAGTAACCAATTTACCAGTATTCCATGAACTTTTAGGCATATCAGTTAATTCCTTATTTAACGTACAGTAAGCCATCAGCAGGATCAATGTAGTACTCACCTTCACTAACCAAAGCAAACGCTTCTGCATTCTGAGGAAGAAGTGGGCTTTCTTTTGTACCTGATGGGACACCTGTTTCACTTGTTTCCTCCGTTACAGACGTAGGCTCTGAAGGACCAGTACCAATGTCTACCTTTAATTTCTTAGCTTGATCTTTAAAGAACTTCAATCGTGCAGGGATACCAGCAACGGTACTATACTTAGCAGCCATACCTTTCCACAAGGAACTGTTTAAGATTTCAGTAGCGGCCTCAAAGTCAATCATTGACTGCCTATCAAACTCTATTTCACCAGCACTAGCTAGACGATTTTTAAGGAGTGTTCGTGCAGATGCACCTTCTTTCCATAAAGCCTCAAAGTCACCACCATAGTAACGTGATACTACAGCTGCAATCTTTTGCATCTGTGGATCAGAGCTATCAAGTAAAGTAAATGTACCCTTCTCAGAGTCAATACCAATGTTAGGGATTGTCTGTGTCTTACCAGCTGCGATACGGCCCACTAAGGCTTGGTTATGTTGCAGTGCTGCACCCATCTGTGCTCTCAGGTTAGCTGCGATACGTCCACTCTCTCCACCAGCTGCCTCAAGGGCGGCAAGGCTGTTTAGATTTGCATTAGAAAACAGGCTATCCATGTACCTAGTAGACTGTTGTTCGTTCTTAGTGAGGGCATAAGATAAAGATGTGACACTCGAGGCATAAGCATTAACTGCCTCAGGAGTTGTTAGCCCAGACTTGGGCATGGAAGAGATGACCCCACTGTGGTATGACATGCTCTTTGCCCGTCTTACCAGATTTCTTTCTGTGAAAGCATCGGCTACTTCTGGAGGGAAGATAACATCAAGTGGGGGTACAGTTGGTGTTGTACCGTCACCAGATAATGCAGCACCACTAGGGGCTACACCCATCAACTCAAGAACAACTGGGTCTGGGTTTAAGGCTTTGTAGTCTACTGTCTCTGGTTTGTAATCAGAAGCAATAACTTCCTTTAGGTCAGCTGTAGCCCCCGCAAGCAATTGTGCGGTGAGAAGAGGGTCATTCATGACTGCTCCCGCCAAAGGAGACATACCGTCTTTCAAAGCGATCTGAGCCATGAAAGTAGTAGCAGCTTCCGTTGCTCCTTTCTTATCGTAGTCCTGTAAGGCAGTAAAGGTAGCATCAATTGCATCCAATCGACCCTTCATGATCTCCCATCTTTCCTGAGCCTCTTGACCAGCTGGTTTCTGGAAGGCTGGTTGAGACTTGAGCAAAACAAAGGCATCTCGCATTTGCTGGAGACTTTTAAGATCGAAGTTACCACCAGCTTGCTCAACTCGTAGGGCTGCACCTACTGTAGCTGTAAAGCTATCTAGTGTTTTAATGTTCTGATCGTAACCAGTGTTCCAGTCTATGTTACCTTGGAGTGTGCCAGCATTAGCAGCTACTTGAAAGGCTGAATAAGTTTCTATTGCACGTTGAGCAGCTACTTCATTGGAGATACTTTCCCCATTTGCTTTTGCCTTTTCTATTTCTTGTTGAATATACCCTGCTTGAAATGCTGGTGAGTTCTGAGTGAATTGGTCAACCTTAATATCTGCCAAAGATGGGGCTTGTTTGGGTACAAAGAAAATATCTTCTCCGAACAAGTTAGTTACGACAGACTTTTCCTCATCGTTTAAACCTAAAGTAGCAAAAGAAGGAGCAAGGTCTTCCGCAATTGCATCAAGACTTTCTCCAGCAGCTTGTCGTTGTTTTACTTTTGTCAAAAGGCTACCAAAGGCTACTCTATCCCTGTCAGACTGTGTAGCTTTAGGAGCAGCTGTCTGTGCTCTAGCAAAAGAGGCACCTACATCCAACAAACTACCCACGACACCAGCAGCAATTGAGGTGTTCGAGATTTGTTGAACTGGTTGAGGTGCTGCGGCTGCACCCGATACGTTTTGGTCTAGTGTAAAGGGCATCTTATTCTCCTTGAGCAGCTTGTGCTGTAATTTGTGAACCTGCCGACTGACCACGGGCTCGTCTAATTAGATCGGTCATGGTGTCTAGTCGTACAATAGCTCTGTATAACTTAGTTTGGTTCTCTATTGAGAAGCCACCGTCTTCTATCAGGTTAAGAGCATCATTGTAAAGCTCCTTACCTTCTTTTATTTTAGCAGGATCACCTGTCTCAATCAAGGACAAACCTTTAGATGCCCAAGTATCAATACGTTTACGAGCATCCTTGAACTTAGCATCCTCTTTGTAGGAGATATCCTTGGCATCGTAGTGATTGAGGACTTTCATTGGGGTAGCACCCGCAATGATAGATGATACAAAACCCAGATCAACCTCTTCTTCTGTAAACTCACCTGCAAGACTACGGCGTTTACTACGGTACTCGCCAGTTTCAATCAACTCAACAACTTTAGAGTAGATGTCTACCGACTTTACGTTACGCATCATCACGGTAAACTCTTCAATCGACACTTTATAGTGTCTACCAAGTAATGCAGAAACAGCGTCCTTTAGAGATGACAGTCCTTCAGTACCAATCTGCACAGATGGGCCACCTAATGTAGACCAGACTGGGTCTTCAGCAAATAGTTCAGTGTATTGCTGAACAAGACCACCCAAAGGAGCGATACGTGTACCTAACGATACGTCTGTTCCTACACCTTGAGAGAGAACCCAGTCAAACAGGCCAAACTTTACAGCATTAAGGGCAGCTGTGGAGTTCTGGTCCTCAGGGTCAATCCCCATAGCGACCATTGCAGCTGTTACTCGTGGAGGGAAGCCCATACCCCGTGTCCCAAACATCACAGTGTTGGTTGCTAACATACGAGCACGTTCTGCTTTGGTTAAATCACGACCAAGCATGATGTTATCCAAGAAACGGTTGGTGTAGGACATCCACTGTGTAGCTAGACCCAAGATCGGGCCTTCTTGGTAAGCACCTTTCTGCCCAGATGTCATACGGAATGTAAGAACCTGTTCACGATTTGCTACATACTGCAAACCTGTCTCACTAAAGACATCATCCGATACTTTCTTTGCACCGTGTTCTACAACAGCTGTAGCTGTGGCTGCAATACGTCCATAAAGTTCACCAATCTTAAATGGTGTCAGCCCCATCTCTAAAAGTTCAGATGCTTTTGTTTGATTACTGTTGAATGTAGCTCCACTACGTTCCAAAACAGACGTACCGATAATGTCACGACCTGACTCACGCATGTAACGTACAGTATCTAGCAGTTCTTGCTTGGTCATACCAGCAAAACCATTGGAGTACATTGCATCAATATCTTTAGCAGCAGCTTTAGGTGTCTTCAACATCAGGTGAGCAATGACAGGGGTAGCAGCTGTAGCTTTAGCACCAGCCTTAGGTGAGATTGCCATGATCTGTGCAACGTGTGAAGCGTTAAGAACCATCTGGTCAGGGTTAAGGAAACCCATCTTAAGGTGGAAAGCAAATGCTCTGGCTCGACCAGCTGCACCACCAAGCCAGTCCTCAGGTTTAGTCTTTAAACCTTTACCAAAACCGAACACACCCTCGTCATATATGCTCTGAGCTAGCATAGTATAGTACCGATCAAGCCTGTTAGACCTTTCCTGTAACCCTAGACGCCGTTTAATTACGTCCTGTTGGTCAAACATGTCAGCCTCTACTGTCTTAGGACCATCTCCCGGTTTGACACGAGCAAGACGGACGAAGTCTTCTGGGTTAGAAGGTATAGGGCCATCAAACTCTACGTTACCTAGTCTCTTAGCTTTTAGAACCCAACCATTGACAGCAGCCTGAGTTGCTTTATAATGAGTGTAACGGTAGGCAGACGATTCAAACTGTTCTACGATGTTAGTAATAGGGTCTTGATTGCCTACACGAGCACCACCGTACTCTAAGAGAGGAGCATCACCACGTTTACGGGACACCCGCATGGACTGATATTCACCTACAGACATGCCTTGACCATCTACGATCTTAGCATCAACCTTCTGGTCTCTACGTTTAACATCAAACTTAGTGGTAAAGGACTCGTCGTGCTTAGTAGCCAACAACTTCAAGTCCTCAAAGTTCTTAATTGAGGAAGGATTCCAAGAGTTATTTGCTGCAATAACGGCATTGATGCGGGTAAGGTCATCACCTGAGATACCCAAGTCTTTGATGTGTTTAATACCTGTAGCCTTAAAGATAGGTGCTAGGGCTTCTACGATGTTGGTTAGTTCCTTAGCAGCCTTGTCAGCTTCCTTAGCACTAAAAGAACCTATCAGGGTACGGAAACCTTTTGCTGCCTCCTTACCACCAGCGAGGGTAGTCTCAAACACAGAGCCGACAAAGAAGTTAAGGGTCTCGTTGTTTCGTGAACCACCTACATTGTAACCTAATACATCAGACTTCTGAGGAATACGGGCATCCACTACGTCTGTGACATACTGGTAGTTTGTACCGTCAGGAGTTTGGTAAGGCTGGTCTAGCTTGTAAACTACTCTGTCAGCTGTCTGAGCACCTTTAATGCGGCCCTGTAGTCTACTGTACACTACGTCATCGTCTGCCGCCTTAGCAATCACACCGATACCGTCATAGCCTGTATTGATAGTGACTGCCCAACCACCACGATTAGTTACATTCTTTAAAATCTCAGTAGCTTTTACATTCCAAGCTGCATTGTTGAAGTCAGTAAGAGCACGGTAGGCAGTCAATTGCTTTTCAGTTGGAACCTTACCGTTAATCTGAAAGAAGTCATCAGCAAACTTGTTAGAACTAGGAGCACCCCGTTGTGCAGCTAGGTTCTCTTGAGCATCACCCTCAGGTCTATCACGGTAACGTGTCATGACCTTGTTGACTTCTTCGTATTCCTGTTTACTAAGGCTGCGAATGTCTTTAAATGACTTATCAGCAATCTTACTTACACGAGCAACAAGACCTTCAGCTGCGTTAATCATAAACCCTACACGAGGACCAACTGTAGTCTGACCAGCTGAGAACAGACGGGCAGCTGCACGTTTAACGAAGCCCTCGTCTACTGTTACATCCTCTAACTCTTTAGCTAGGCGGCTAGTATCAATACGTTCTTCGTACTGAAGATACCATCCACGTTTGTTTTCCTTCAAGCCATAGCCTTGCTCTAGGTCATCTGCATTACGGCGTACTGGTGTGTAACGTGGGTCAAAGTTAACAGCCTCTTGTGCCTCTTTCTTAGTGGCGAAGGCTGCACCATTCTCTGACTTACCCAAGATTGCTGAGTAAATAAAGTTATCTGAATCCTCTGCACGGCGGCGAGATAGTTTAACGAAGGCGTTGGTTGAACTATTCATCAGGCGTGTAGCTACTTCCTCAGTAGCTTCGTTAAGGCTCTCTAGTGTGAATGCCTTACCTGCAAAAGGAGACTGCATAATCTTAGCCATGTCATCAAACAGCATGGAGGCCTTAGTGCCTTCAATAACTGTGGCTGAATGAGGGACTGGTGTGTTTGGATTAGGGTCTAGTGTTGTAGGTCCAGCCTTACCAGATACAGAGCTAGGAGCCTGACCTGTGTTGTGTTGAATGATTGTAGCTTTAGCACCAGCTACGTTACCCTTAGTGGCTGTGATAACCTCAGATGCTGACTTAGACTTTAGAACCCCCTCTATAGTCTCACGAGTAGCAGCAGAACCTGTAATTAGTTTACGTCCACCAGCTGCGGCTAGTCTAGTAGCAGTTTGAGTTACACCTAGTGTGGCTACGTCTGCCAAGGCAAGAAGCTGATTGAACCCAGCATTCTCGTCTACACCAAAGTTATCAATTAATTCTTGAACATCTCTTAAAGATTCATACTCACGAATGTTAAAGAGACCCTTGTTCTCTGCATCGTTTAGTTCATTCTCCCAGTAGGTGTCAAACTCTTCTGGTTCCATTAACAAAGTATCTGCGTACTCTTTAGACTTACGGGAGTCCTTACGGATTAACATCTCAAACACACCGATAGTAAAGTCACGGGCAGTGTTCAGAGTACCAGCAGCCAACCACTTAAAAGTAGAGGGGTCATTCTTCTCAAGACGTTCAGCAATACGTTTGTTAATCAACTCGTAGTTAGTTAACATCCGTAGAGTTTCTTGGTTAACTGTATCGTCATCAACCATCATGATACTAGAGAAGATAAACTCACGAGGAGAAACAGCTACCTGCTTACGGTCTACATGTTCCTGTGCTAAACGACCAGCCTCTTCAATAGAAACACCAGCATCGTATAGTGTCTCAAGGAATACATTCAAGTCAGGAAATTGTTTAGCCAACCCCTCGTGTGTCATGTCCTCTGCAAGACGAGCTTCAGAGATAACGGCGGGGTCTACTTCGAGCAAAAGAGATTGTTCCTCAACCACCTGTTTTTCAAGTGGTGAGGTGGGATCAAGAGGTTTCTTCTGCTCTACCTGAGAGAAGTCCTCTTCATCTGCTAGAAGTTCCTCAAGGCTTACGATACTGCTCATTGTATTTCCTTATTAAGTAGGTAACCTTGGTGCTACAAAACCCGCAGCTGTCCCAGCAACTTTAAAACCTAAATCAGAAATATCTTTGTACTTCTGGGCTTGTCCTTGAAAGGCAGAAATCTCAGAACTAAGACCACTCATTTGTGTACCAAAACCTAATTCAGCACCAAGTTGAGAACGACCTGCACCTACGCCACCTTGCAAACCTGAGCTTGTGGCTGTTCCAGCTGACTGTGCGGAAGCTCTTGCCCTTGCACTTGCTAGAATATTCTGGCGAATAGCTGCACGGCGTTGACGTCTAGCTTGTAGTTGTTGTGCTCTTTCTTGCCTTAGAGCAGCAGCTTGTGCAGCTCTACCAGCTTTATTAGATGCAACCACACCCCCTACAACTCCGACTGTACCTGCAACAATAGCGCCGCCAACTAGCGTAGCACTTGCTGCTGAAGCCCCCACGGCTGTCCCGATTGCGGCTAATGTCGTACCTATTACTGCTACCATTTCAAAACTCCTTTAAATAAACAGACTCAGCTATCTCGTAACCAAGACGTTTGTATAACTTGTCAAGAGTAGAGATACCTGCTATATCTCCCATCCCAACCTGTACAGCACCTTTGTCCTTGCTCCACTTTTCAAAAGCCTTAACAAGTTTAATGGATGCTGGCTTACCTCTGTAATCTTTAGATACAAACCAAGCTAGTTCTGTGGCTTGGATAGTATGTGACATATACAGTTCTGATAGTAAACCAACAAGTGCTCCTTCAACCTCACCGTCTACGTCTATAACAAAAATCACCATATTAGTATTTTGTAACGCAGACAAGATGAACTGCTCTGTCTTGTCCTTATCCCATTTATGAGACTTTGGGGCCTCTTTAGAAAACTCTTTAGCCAAGATTAGAATGTCGAAGACATCATCTTGAGTAGCTTCTCTAATTTTAGTAGGTGTTGTTTTTACCACCAAGTACCTCATACCCTACTAGGTGAAAGTCTTTACCTGTTGCACTCTCGAACCTAAGTTTCATTGAACGTCCACGACCACGAACTTTTGATTTAGTGACTACTGTATCTGAAGGATAGTTGAGGGAACCTAGATCATCTGGGTCCACAACAGGAACATCCTTGAGTTTGTATATTTCACGAGGTGTGCTGTTAGCTTTATTTAAGTTCCATGACACAGACATCAAACAGCTAGAGGGATTAATAAAGTCATAACCAAGACCGTTAGCTACATATCCATCCTCTGTTACTCGCATGTACGTTGTAACGTAAGGTGCAGTCTTAAAGGTTGTCATGTCTCCCATGAAGTCATAACCTGCTTCAGCAAAACTCTTGTAGTCTGCCTCACCCCAATCAAGGTAAGTATCTCCACGGAATGTAGCAAAGGTCATCTTACCTGTTGCACCATCACGGACCAGAACCTTGATCTCACTGTCACCTTGCAGATAATCTCTGTAGAGAGTAGCTACTACATTATCCGCACCATTTACGATAGTATCTGAACCGTTAACAACTTGTGTCTCTGTAGAGGTAGCCCCAAGACCAGCATAGTAAGATGTACCTATGATGTAGGAAGTATCACCATCTTGATCTTCAACTCTCCAAGGATAGAAAGCCTGTAAAGCTAAGTCCATAACAAGGATATTGTTGTACTTGTAGTCTATTGTTTCATCGTTATCGGGATAAAACCAGAACACTCTGTTATTTACTTTGTCAAACTCAACATGGACCTGAGCTTTCTTCTCGTTTGAGATGTTGTCCCAAAAAGTCTGTATGGTAGATAGTGATAAGTTTTGAGCAGTAGGTACGTTTAGTGATTCACCTTGTTGAATTGCGTGTAGCCCTGTCTTACTCCACCAAACAGGTAACCCATCTGCTACCGTAAAGGAGTTTTCGTTTACTAAACCTACGTCACTGATACGAGTGATAGCATACTCAGTAGCACGGAACACGTTGTCAACACCAGCAACAGCCCACACACCATTCTCAGCAAACACCAATAGAGAGGCACCGATAACGTGGAGCTTACGAATGTTATGTGCATCGGGGATACTTACCACACCGCCGTCAGTGTCCAGTAGGTCACTAATGATCTCTGAGGTAGGGTCATACACCTGATAGCAGTTACCTACGTCAGCGAGCCTCTCAGTGAGTCTGGAGAAGTAAACCTTACCACCGTTCTTAGCTGAAGCAATACCCGAATAGAATACACGACCTGCGTATGCAGCTACTGTACGAAACCTGCCTGTCTCTACTTCAGTAGCCAGACCAGAACGTACTTTATTAAAGACATCTAAAACAAAGTGACCGTTAGCTGCAAGAGATGAACCAGAGTAAATTTCTTCCCAGTCTGCTTTGTTAAATGCGCCGTTAGCATCTTTACCTGCGTACCAAGCGTGGGTTAGAGGGGGATAAGTAGTAGGTGCTCCGTATGTTGTTAAGGCAGCGCCACCTTTGGTTCCTTCCCAACCTACGTTTTTTGTATCATAAATACGTTGTGCGGATGCCCCAGTTTTATCTGAAAAGTATTCATTTGTTACTTCAGTATCAGAACCTTGCCACTCAAAGTCACGTTCTTTAAAGTTAATTACTGTCGAGGTGAATGCTTCAGTTGAAGTATTAAATTCAATATAGAAAGTATTAATTGCTGGTGAGGCAACGATCAAAGCCCCGTTAAGGGCTGTGACTTGTATGCGGTTTTCAGAAGGAGAAAGGTTGTTACTCGCTGAGTAAGTATTCAAGTTAACTGTACCTGAGTACTTGTTAGCTGACAATGGGTCTGTAGACTTCTCGTAGAAGTACAGAATGTTGTTGACTTGAACTACCAAGAATTCTAGGTTAGGTTGACCAGCTACATTGTACCAGTCCAATGTTTGTACTAAAGCACCTTGAGGTACAACAACATCTGAAAGAACATGATTGTCTTCTAATGTAAGAGCCTTACGCCTACGCCGTGTACCATCACGTTCCAAGGCGCAGTTAAGTTCGTCCACTGAAGCATTCTCAGGGAACGTAAGCTCAGAAGCCTCAGTGATGAGACCTTTAACAAAGGTGTTAACCGTTCTCTGGATCAGGCTCTGTGGCATTCAGTTCTTCCTTCTTGGCCTTACGGGCCTTGTACCTGTCGTTAACGGCCTTACGAGGAGTGGGCTTTTTATGTTCGAGGTGAGCAGTTACTGCATTAAGTGCAGAGCTAATACCTGTCCATCGTCCACTTAGTTCTGCTGGAACCTGTGCTCCGTTCTCGTACTTCACTGCATAAAACTTAAAACCATCTTGAGGTTTGTAAACTACTAGAGGTTTTTCAGTTTTGTCACTTACTACTTTTACTTGTTGACCGTCTTCACTTTTGATTAAACTAATGTCTACCATAGTTGTTCTTTGGCCTTCCTACATTCAATCTATGTAAATCATTCTGGACGTAAACTTTCTGGCGTCTAGCTGACTGCTCAATCTTAGGATCAGCACCTGATTTAAACAAGGACATGGCTGTAGATTTAGCTTCAGCTAGGAGGTACGGGAACATTACATCATCAATGTCAGGAGTGAATGTATCTGAAAAGGAATCAAAGACAGGGTACTTTGTACCGTATGCTCGTGTCTTAGCCGAGGTTAGTATGCTGTCAATGGTAGATTTGTAGGAGTCCAGTACGATGTTTTCATCATCAAACGAGGTGTAGTACTCAGGCATGACATCGTTACGGATAAGTAGGATACTGTCTGCCTGTACGTCATTGACCTGCACAACATTAGAAGCAAGGCTGTCCCGCTTGTCCGACAAACCAAAGAAAGCATCTGGCTCTAAGTATGTAAGGCGTTTGTACTCTACCCCACCTACCTTCTCAGATACGTTGTAGTCCAAAAACTCAATGTTCTTTACACGAGTAGGGAAGGAGAAGTGAGTTGGTCTGGCAGAGCTAGAGTACGAGACTAACTTAATTGTTTGAGCATGTTCAGGAATGATGCGAGTAGAGATAAGATTGAAGTAAGTATTCTCAATTACTTTAGCAATCTGTTCAGCTTCATTTGAATCTGAGATGCTGTTGATCTCCTCCGAATCCATATCGGACAAGATGTTCTGGACCATTTCGAGGAGAGTCATTTTCATGTTATGCACTCATTCCAATAATAGAGACGTAGATGTTGGCATATTCTACGTCAACATTGTCAGCATCTGCTTTAGTTTTAATCTCAATGTAGTCATTTTGAGCTAACGAAGTAACAGCAGTAACACTGATAGAACCCCAAGCACCTGTCCCGATAGTACGGATAGCCCTTGATCCACCAATCTCCGTACCGTTCTTAAACAAAGCCCACTCAACATCATGGGAAGGTCCAGAAGATTGAGTAGATGACATTGTGAGGTTAATTAAAGATGTTACGCCTGTAGGATCATCGTAACGAAAACGTAAGTTAGGTGAAGTTACTACAGTAAACCCCGTCACATGTGAGGAGTCTACTGGAAAAGATAGAAACTTTTCAGCAATATCTGTGTTGCGTGAATAAGCATAAGGAGAAGTAGCAGAGAATGCTGTAGCTGCTCCAAGGTGACGGTGAATAGGTTGCCATGTCCCACTACCAGAACCATTAGCAACGTATGCTTCACCACTGTTGGCTGTGGCTACACCCTTAGGTTCGTGTAATGCACTACCTGTTAATGATGAATGTTCTACGTTAGCCATGATATGTTATCCTTACCGGGGGGACTTGTTAAGACTATTATACACACAAGTAAAATAGTTGTCAAGTATAAAAGGTAAGAGGAGGAGATTTCTCCCCTCCCCTTGTAATTATGTTACGCCAACGGCGCAGTCATAACTGTAACCAAGTTCTCTGGACGGTACAGTTTCATACCATAACGTGCAGTAGTTACAAACTCTGTACGCTGGTAATCTTTGTTGTACTCTGTGTCCACGTTTGGCATCTGACGCCATGCACCTACGAAAGGCAACACTGTCTGATCCGCAGAGAAGAACATGTTGGTGATTGCGTTGTTAACAGTTGTACCACCGATAGTTTCAGCAGCTTCTGTTTTGAGGTAGTTCGATGTATATACATCAAAGCCGTAGATGTTAGCAACGAAGGACATGCCAGTTGCGATACCATCACGAACAATACCTTCCCAACGTGGGTTGTTAGATACGTTTGTCAACTGAGACAATGTGTTCATCTCAAATTCAACAGACGGATCAACGATAGCAACGAGGTTGCGCTGTGGTACTTTACCAGTTTTCAAAGCACGAAGTGCCTTAGCAAAGTCTTCAACGGCAATCTTGTTACCTGCGCCAGAACCCAGCATACGGTGGTCAACGCCATTGATTGCGTTACCATTGTCTAGTGTTTGCTGACCACCCAAAGCCATGATGTCTGTCTCAAGACGTTCCATCAAAGCACGTTCTTGCAGAGGCACGAACTGCGACATGATTTGGTTTGAGTAGTAAACATCCTGCATCGCTTTGTTAGTGATGTAGTTACCAGCCTGAAGGTACTCAGTGATGGTGAATGTAAACTGCGCATCATCAATCGGATCGTATGTGACTGCTGCATCTTCGGTGTAGTTGTTAATGGTTGCATCACCCAAAGATGGGATTTTGAATGTATCACCATCTGGGAAATCATTCAACCAGTTAACGTATTTCATGCCTTGCAGTTCATCCCGCAAGATTTCCTTAAGCTCTGCACCCCAAACTTCTGCACGTTTGGCTAATGCGAGAGTAGCTACTGTATTACCAGCCATTGTTCTCTTCCTTTATCAATAGAATCTGTCACCCAGACGTTCGGCATCTGCCATCATTTGTCGCTGAGTAGACGGTTTATAGTACTCTGTCGAGTTTTCCCTGCGAAGTTTTTGGTAATAACCAAAGTCCTTCTCAGAGGATGCTTGCATTGTAGAACCTTCAGTACGAATGCTCCCTTGAACCAGTGGGTTTGCACGAGGTGCTGGCTTGCCCATCAACTGCATAAATGCAGAAGGTGACTTAGCAGCCATACTTTGTAACTCTGCCATTGGTAGCCCTAGTTCATTAGCTTTCTGCTGTACCGCAGATGCCGCCTCTGTCCCATAAGCCTTTTCAAGTTCCGATTCAACCAGAGCAATGTTACCTTTAGCTAGGCTTTCTTGCTCCCGCTTCTTCAGGGTCTGTTCAACTAGGCTCTCAATGTTTGCTTCACTCGAACTTGGCTGGGTATTAGCTGTATTCGTAGTGCCACTATTGTTATTATTGGGATCAAGAAGTTCGGTTGTGGGTGCCGAGGCCATTTCTTCCATCTTAGTTGTAACTCCAAGTTTGTATGCTTGCTTTTCTAGGTCTGCTTTCAAAGAAGCATTCTCTTGTTTCATCTGTTCGATAAAACGATCTGCTTCCAGCTTTCCTTTTGCTAAAGCCTCAACATCGTTGAACTTACGTCCTTCTCCCACAAGATCACCCAAGACTGAGGGACTGGTTGGTTCCTCAAAGGCTGATACTTGTTCACTCTGCTCAACAGGGGTCACCTGTTCCTCAGAAAATACACTCATTATTATTCCTTGTCTAAGTTAATAAGGTCCAACACAGTGGTCACTGCTCGATTGAACCCGTTGCGATCTGCTTGCTTGTATGCCCACGATGGTGAGTCATAGTCTGCGGCAGGGGTAGTATCCTTTAGCATAGGCTCTAGGATTTCTTTGAGGCGGTCTAGTCCCTCTCTCTGGGACCGCAATGTTTGTGCTACCGCTTCTTTTTCTTTCTTTGTCTTACAGTCTTTGAACCAAGCTGCCTTCATTCAATAGGCTCCTCAGGGGCTTGCTCAGGTGCGGGTTCTAGTTCCTGCATACCTCGTTCAGCCTTTTCCTCTTGCTCTGCTTCAAACTCAACCTGAGCCTCTGTGACAACCTTCTGTGTCTCAAGTTGTTCAGACACTGCAATGTTCTCACCAAACAATGCTGGCTCACCTAACTCATCTGCAAGTAAACGAGCAAACTCTTTACCTGAAAGGTGTGAGCCAATGCTAGGATCGGAGGCTTTAATTTGATACATAGTAGTAAGGTTCTGTACACGTTGAGCACGTTCAGCAAAGTGACGAGCACCCATTGGTACGATCTTACCGTTAGCCTTGATGTCCTCACGAGTAATCTGTGTGAAGAAGTACAAACCAGTATCTTCGTTTAAGACCTTAGCTGTATCCTCGTAGTCCATGTTACGGCGTGACACTTCAAGCATAGCATTCAAAATAGGCTCAAGGAACACACGTTCAAAGTGTGCTGTCTTGTGTTGGAAGATACGACCAGCAGCTGTCATCAACTGATTAACTTCAAAGGCTGTCTTCTCTCCAGCACTACGGATACCCATAGCCTCACGAGGAGCACCAGCCATCATCTCCATCTTAGCTTCGATTTCTCGAATCTGGAAGTCAGCATTAAGGGCTGTACTGTCAGGAACAAGGTAACCTACATCACCTTCATCACCCAGATAGATGCGAGCATTAGGTTCAAAATCAAAGTCCTCTACATCACCCCGTATCTTTAAGACAGGGTAAGCAATCTGATCGAATACATCTGCTTTAAGGTTCTCTAGGTGGTCAATGCGATACTGCATACCTACAAGATTATCTAGTGGACCCATGCTGTACAGGTTATCAGGACGGTCACGCCAGCCTACATGGAAGATGGGATCACGACCTAAGTAGCTAGGGTTTTCTTCATTAGACAAAACATAGGCACGATCAACAATTGTTATAACACGATTGTTCATAAACTTACCAGAGTTTGTATCGTAAATGTCACCGTAGAAAGTAAGGATTTCTACATAGTCCGACTCAAAGTAATCTGTAAGATTAGAGAAGCCATCAGCAACAAAACCTTCTGACTTATTTACATCAATGTCATTACCTTTAGCTGCACCACGGTTACCTAGCATCTTATTAAAAATGTCAGACATATACTCTTTATCAACTGACGTATCGACCATACGTTGTACTTCACCCAAGGTCAAGACAGAACGAATGATCTTAGGGGTATCTACAAACTCAGCAGCTATTGGGTTAAAGCAAATATCAAAAGGAGAAATACGAACAAGTTTAGGACCAACGTAGTTAACTACACGATCACCATCTTCAAACTCAGTTACCTTACGTTGATAATCGACAGTAGCAAAGCAGTTACCATACTGAATGTAGTCATTGATTAATTTACTTGTAGTGTTTACAAAGTCTGACTGACGTAGTTTATTCTGCATGTATGCCTGAATAATGTCACGTTTAATCTTTAGGTCTGAGTCACTGTCTGATGCTTCAAACCGAAACCAACGCTTCTGAGGAAACAAGGCAGCGAAGTAGTTAGCATGAAGGTTGTCAGAAATCTGAGTCAGCTTAGGAGTAGTAGTAGAGTTAGACCAAGGTAGTTTACTGTTACTTGTTGTACGAGTATCTGTAGCGTAAACATAGTTGCGTAGCTCTTTCCACTCCTCAATCTTAGAAGAACGAGCACTGTTCCAAGTGGACCAACGATTAGCAATATCCACAGCTAGGGCATGTGGATCAATAATGCTTTCAATGTCAATAGTAGTGCCAGCCATTTCGACTCCTAGTCTAGCTTATGTGTTAATAATAACACACTGTAAAATTTATGTCAAGTGCTAAAATGCAACACCACCAAATTTTGGGTGGAATACTACATTATTATCTTGACTGCGTGTACGTCTTACTGTACTGCTTGGCTTAATTGCGACTTCAACAGCAGCTGCTAGACAGTCCTTACAGTCATCGTGTGCTGGATTGTAGGATACTAACTCTTCTTCTAGTACCTGACAGTTACCACCACGGTAGTGATACACTTGTAAGTTATCATATCTTGGTTCAAGGATAGCAGCTATACGTTCTTCCTTAGAACCTTGATGCCTGTTTGGTCTATGCTCGTCAATCTTAAGAGCAAGGCCATTAGGTTTGATGTAGTTATCTTTTAATTCAGATACGATAGCTGACTGAGCAGCTGTACATTCAGCCCGTAGTTTCCTGAAGTCCCAACGATTAAGGAGATCAAGGATGTGACGGAAGTACTCAGAAATCTTATCAGTCTTAAAACGGTCAATGTCTAAAACATATACGTTATTCTCAGAGTCCACTCCAATGACGACAATGGCTGTGTAGTCGGCACGTTTACTTACACTGTAAGCAAAGTCCACAGCTGCACTAACATTTAACTTACGTCCCTTATAGTGCCACTGCCCACCTTCACGAGTCATATGTTTACGATCATAGTACTGAAACTTTTCGTAAGCAATAGGTTGACTGTCAGGGTCCGTAGGATCGTTGTAGTACTGTGCTCTAAACTGAACACGGTCAAGGTACTGTCCACGTTTCTTAGCTAAGATTTTAATATCGAAGCCAAAGAACTTACCGTCTTTCCGTAACTGACGAGGCCATAGGAAGTCACCTGTACCATCTCCGTTGTCTTCTACTGCTCGTTCCATAACTTCGTAGATAGACTCTTTACCTACTATCTCATTCTTATCTGAGTAGATGTCTTCTTCCATACTCATCAAATCAGAGTACAAATCTTTAGGATGATACCTTGTACCTACTACCCACTCTCTAGCTTCACTACCTTCAATGGATGAAAGCAAAGAGTATTGAGACTTAACTTTGTTACGGCCTTCTCCAGTGTAAGCATTTTCAAAAACTACTACGTCATCGAGGACAGCAATATCGCAGTGCATCCCTGTAAGAGAAGTAGTAAGACCGCCAGTAAATATAGATGGGTCACGGATAGCTTCTTTCTTACGATCTGGGTGATCCAGTGCAATCTCAGATGTTGTCCACTTCTCTCGTTTACTCTCATCTTTGTTTAGATGTTCAGGCCAATACTTCTGATGTATGTCTGACTCAAAGATGTTCTTGATAAACGATAGCTGTTTCTGGGCTAAGTTAGATGTAGCTGAAATATACAGAACCCGCAGGGTAGGGTTTTTAGTTAGTTCCCAAGCAACCCGGTAAGCAACCATAGCTGACTTACCGTGGTCACGAGGAAACAGAAGAAGCTGATGGGTTTTAGCATCCTGCCTTGTCCACCATTTACATACGTCCTCATGACAGTTACCAAGTACACGTTGAGGAGCAACAAGCCTGATGAACGTAATCAAACTTGCTTCTGCCGCCTCTCTGATTTCAGTAATACTTGCCATTAGGGTTTAGTGGGCCATGTGATGTCGTGTGGAAAGCCAGATTGCTGTGGTACATCTAGTAACGCCTGACGGTATGTAGCCCACTCAGCTTGGGTAGCAGCACCAAGTGCAGCCCAGCGAAGTCCATTACCAGCAATAGCATCTACTTCTGTAAGGCGACCATCCCGATCAGCACGAACCTGCGCTGCTGCGGCTGCATCTAGCTCTGCCTGTGTTGGCGGAACGTATGCAGTGAAGTCATCACCGATCAAAGCCATGACTGCATTATTGTCAATGGTTGTATCTGTGTCATAATCAGTCAGCAGGTAGGGTATCCAGCCGTACTGTGGGTGGTTAATCTCTACGTCAATGATTGTGTTTTCTGCGTTCTTTGATGCCGCATTACGGACTTGTGTAATTGCAATGCTCATTATGAAACCCTTACAGCAACAGTTAAACAATTTCGGTCTGTCCTAAACTCTTCTCCCATAGCTCTCCATGTGCCACTAGGAGTACCGCTGGGGTACTGAGAGTAAACTTGGTCGCCATATTCGTGCCAACCTGAGTATGTTAGACCGCTACTATAAAGAGACCCAGCATTAAAACCGCCATAACGCACAAGAACAGCATAAGTCCCAACAGCACCAAGGTCTGTACTACCGCCAATAGCACTATCAAAGTTGTCATTACCACGGATTACACTAGCCATATCATTCCACCGTTACGTTAGGGATGGGCTGGATTGCTTTGAGTTCAGCAGGAGTAGTAGCTGCGTCAATGCTTGCCAGTGAGGGTGCATCACGCAAGGCTTGCTTGTCAGCAACAATCTGTGTTGTGTCAGCGCCTGTCTCTTGTGCCTTCATGTAGGCTGTGTCGAGTGCAGCCAGTGGCTCAATACGAGCCTGACGTATCTTGTCACGCCAGATGTTCTTGGCTGCTGCCATGTCTACAGAGATTACCCCAGTATCAGCATTAGCTTCCCAAGCACCACGGAATGTACGTTCTGCTGGTACTTCATAGTCTGCGGCGTCATAAGATGTTGCGCCTATCTTGATAAAAGTTTGTGTCATTGTGTTACTCCGTGGAAAGTGTGCGGGTCTTCAAAGATTACTCTGTACTGGCTCCTAGCGGAAGATGGCAACACTAAAATGACTTGCGTCATAAGTTACGCCATTAGATCCATAATTTCTAATAGGTAGAGCTGAAGCAGTTGGGCTACCATTCGATGGCGTTATAGGCATAGTGAAATTAGCCCCTGAATTTGAAAAGCCAGCGGTGTTAACAGAAGCGTAATTTGCATCAGATAATGCGCTAGTAAAATTTACCGTATAAATACCTGTTCCATTGTCAGTAATACTACTCACATTGCCATCCTCTCGAATAGCTACAGTACCCGTACCGTTAAAGTTTACCCAAGCCCGTGCAGGGTAAAGACCAGCACCACCTGTAGTCTGTAGGTTATCTACCTTGATTGTGCTCATGCTGCTAACCTCCACGCATTACGGAACTGTCTGTCAGACGGCACATCTGCTGTCTTAACAATCTTAAACATTGGTCTGTTGTACTCCACCGACCAGATGTGACGAGGGATGTCTTTCATGATGAGATACTCAATAGCTTCTTCTTCTGTGAGAGGGCCAATACGGGGTGCTGTCCACTGTGCTGCATGTTTCTCTGGGTCATGCTTGAAGGTGTCGTGGCGACCCTCAGCTATGGCTTGTTGCTCATCATCTTGCAAAGCCCAGTAGACGGATATGGGTGGCAGTAGCCCAGCCTTAGCTTCTTCAAGCCAGTTGTCACTAGGGACAAGCACCATTGCGGGTTGCTCTGGCTGCTCTGGGTCTTCAAATATTACTCTGTAATTGCTCATAGAGTTACCTGTATCCCCACATACGCATAGTCATATATATAGGGCGAGCCTGCGTTTGTATCGACGGTGAATACTCTAATACTAGATGTAGTCATACCAGAAGATGCGTTATAGACACCAACAGCACCAACGTCATTTGCGCCTGTAGAAGCAAATCCAGACGTACCTGTTGCACTATAGTTTGCACTACTTAAAGTGGACGAATAGTTTGTTGTATATTGACCAGTTCCATTATCTGTGATGCTGGAAACATTACCGTCACCCCGAATAGACACAGTACCAGAACCGTTGAAGTTTACCCAAGCCTTAGCCGTGTAAAACGTAGCACCACCAGCGGTAGCTTCTTCCAGTGTGTTTACCTTTAGTGTACTCATGTTAAACCACCGTCCATGTTTCGCCAGCGCCGACTGTTACAGTTACACCGCTATCAATCGTGATAGGGCCAGCCGACATTGCGTTCTTGCCGTTTGTAATTGTGTAGTTCGTTGTCACGTTCTGACCGTTCTCGTAGAAGATGTCATCTGAGCCGCCACCCGTTGCACCCGCTGCAATACCTGTAAGGGCAGAGCCATCACCTACGTAGGATGTAGCAGTCACTGTGCCAGTGAGGTTAATGCTACCACCATCAATCTTAACATTATCCTTGTCCTGATACGCCATCGTACCAAGGTCAGCATTTGTAGGCACCTGCTCAGGATTTGTTCCAGTAAGTTTAGCCATTATTCATCTCCTGCCCATTTGCGGTAAGGCGTAGCTGGTGCATCCACAGTCGGCAGTGCAGCCTCTTGTTCAGCCGTTAGTTCTTCACGAAGGTTTGCGTGGTAGCCATCAACAGCTTCCATCTCAGCATACTCCATGCCATCGCTGTCGGTCAGCATGGTGCCTGTGGCTGTGTACATGGTGCCGATGATGTCGAGCATGTTTGGTGTTTCCCAAGTGAACGTGCCAGTAGGCGACCAATCAGCCTCTGGGTCTAAATCCGATGGACGCTGATTGTCTGGGTCTGTGCTGTCGTAAATCTTCTTCACGACTTCAGCCGCCTCTAGTGCGTCCCACAGAGCCTGTTCAGATGTTGCCTTGAGGTAATACGTTTGCATGTCTTATTCCTCCACCATGGCCGACAGTTGCGTTAGTGTTAGCTTCTTAGGGTAAAAGGCGATCTTTTTGATCCAGTTCCTATCTTCGTCTGCATTGAGCAACATTCTGCTATAATCATTTGCAAGAAGAACACTGGTGTCTGTTCCTCCAGATCCGCCAGTTGCATGAGAAAATAAGCTAGTCGGATCAATTGCTAGAGCCTGCTTAAAACTATTGTACCCAGATATATTGTTATTGTCTGCTGTATCAGCGTAGCTTGATCCAAAGGTTGATAATGTTACATCTAGTTGCGGTGCAGAAGCATCTGTCACAACCCGCATTGTAAGTGAGTTGCTTAAAAGATTATCTATTTTTAACACTGCGGTAGTTGATGGGGAACGCAACATGTCCCAGCCCATGTTTATTTCACGGTAAATACTGAAAGCACCTGCGCTAAACCAAGACGTAAAGTTACTCCCAGTAATCTTAGCATCATCCACCGCCCTAGTCACCGTGCTGCCGCTTGTGGGGATATAGCTGGTGGGGAAGGAGGCTTCTTCGACTTGTGCGCCCCAGACGAATACGCCTGAGTAGCCATCGCCTGTGTAGAAGTTTGTAGCATTCCACAAGCCTACGTAAAAACTAGTATTTGTGTTTGATTTAGTTATAACTGCCGTGCATCTGTACCAACCATTGCCGATTTCTTCCATTGAACACACATGGCCGCCATCCTGTAATACAGTGCCATTATTCAAATCAAACGCAGCGTAGTCTTCTCCGTTCGCAGTCAAGAAAAGGTTTCTGCCAGACCCATCTGCTTTTGCGTGGACGGAAAAGGCGTAATTATCACCAGGTGTGACTGAACCCACGCTAGTGGCTAAAAGGTGTTGAGCGTTATCTGTGTCCTCTTGGATGTGGACGCCTGTTGTCGTGTTGTCGGGGGCAACAACATTTATAGTGCGACTAAGGTCGCCAGCGGCCCAGTTTGTGTCCAGCAAAGAATACGTCAGCAAATTCGTCCTAGCTCCCTCAATCAGCAGCCCCTTGCTTTCGCCTGTCACTGGATCGTGGTCAAAACGTGCCTCGCCAGATGCCGCCGTTTGCAGCACTGGTTGATACTTCACGATGGGGCTATCGGTTGTCGCTGTGTAGGCTGTGGCGGAACTGCGCTGTTCTACTTGAAAACCCCAAGCCCACACATATGATCCATCTGCGGTGTAAGTAGACGTTCCATCAGAAGGAACAAGGCGAACTTGTGGGTATGCTGGACTTAAATTGTAGGTTGCTTGCAATTCGCAGCGATACCAGCCACCGCCAACATCAGTTATAGACGAACCTGATACACCTACGCCAGAGGTTCCCACGGTTCCGTTTTGTATGTCAAACCAAACAGAAGCATTACTGCCAGTAAACCCAACAAGAACCCAGCCGTTGCCTCCGCCATACTTTATATAACAAGAAATAGAGTAGGTAGCAGATGTGCTTATAGTTAATGTATGAGCAGCATAATGTGAAGTCCCTACGCCACTATCAGTAATTCGGTCGGCTGTGGTTGTACCATCAGGGGCCGCTGTGTCGTTTGCTGTAATTGTAGTGCCATCTTTATACCAAACTGCATTATCAAAACCTTGACTTTGCTTCACCAAATTCTCTTCAGCCTTCGCAGTGGTCTTGCCATCGTAGTAAGTCGCAGTAGAGCCACGGGTGAACGTAATGCGTGGGTCCAGCGTCTTGCTGTTGGCAAAGTCTAGCAGAAGGCTAGGGCGAATGTCGGGCAGGTCTTCGTTATTCAGGATGCGCTTGTCATCGCTGATAACCTCTGTGCCGCTTACTTTAATAGCCATCTTCGGAGTCTCCTATTAGCTAATTAGTTATGTGATTGTTGCGTTGGAATTGACTGAACCGACAACATCCAAGTTGCCAGATGCGTCCAGCTTCATCTTGTTTGTGCCGCCTGTGGCGAAGTACAAAGAGCCGCCGCTTTCGGTGATGGTCCAGTTGCCGAAGTCTACTGAGCCGCTTAGGCCTACGTTGCCTGTTACATTGATACCATTGCTTTTCGTTGCCAGCTTTAAATCGCCAGTACAGAAAAGCTGGCATTCACCATTAGTGTAAAAACTTGCTGAAGTGCTACCGTTGCCAGCCAGCTTTATTTGAGAGCCGTTGGATGTAATCTGAAGAATACCAGTCCCCAAATCTTGTATTAAGCTGCTAGACCCATCGTGATAAATCTGCAAATCACTGCCAGCACCAAAAACTGCCTTGTCGTTGTCGCCGAAGGTGGCGTTGCCAGTGGTATTAATGCCAGCAAATGTAGGAGTATTACCTGTGCCAAGGCCAAGGTTAGTTCTGGCTGTGGCTGCGTTGGCTAGGTCTGACAGGTTGTTAGTGGCAAGCAAAGCACCTGACAGAGAAGCATAAGCTGCTACCCAAGAAGAACCCTCGTAAACCTTCATCACATCGTCAGACGTGTTGAAGTACAAAGCACCAGCAACCAGAGCATCACCATCGTTGTCTAGTGTTGGGTCACTTGCCTTTTGACCAAGATAACGATCATCAAACGAGTCCAAAGCAGCAAGGGCCGCATCCTTAGAGGCCTGTGCAGAAGAAGCAGAACTTGCTGCATTAGCTTCAGACGTAGCCGCATTGGTCTCACTGGTGGCTGCATTGGTTGCAGAGGTAGCTGCCTCAGTTGCCTTCGTAGAGGCCGTAGAAGCACTCGTAGAGGCGTTAGTCTCTGATGTGGCTGCGTTGGTAGCTGAAACAGCAGCATTGCTCTCAGAGGAGGCTGCAGCTGTCTGTGAGGCTAAAGCAGCCGTAGCTGAAGCAGCAGCATTGGATTCACTGGTAGCAGCATTAGTTTCTGAAGTGGATGCAGCTGAAGCACTAGTAGCTGCATTGGTCTCTGAGGTAGAAGCATTCGTTTCAGAAGTAGCCGCAGCAGTTGCACTGGTAGATGCGTTAGTTGCACTTGTTGCAGCATTTGTTTCTGATGTAGCAGCAGCTGTTTCACTTAGGCCAGCCGCAGTCTCACTAGCAGATGCGTTAGTTTCTGACAAAGCCGCAGCTGTCTCGGAAACAGAAGCAGCTGTTGCACTTGTCGAAGCATTCGTTTCACTTGTAGCAGCAGCTGTAGCCGACAAACCAGCAGCAGTCTCTGAGGACTCAGCATTAGTTTCAGCTGTCTCAGCATTTGTCTCAGCAGTCTCAGCAGCAGCCTGTGCTATCAAAGCAGCAGCCTTAGCAGCTTCTACAGCAGCAAGATAGTCAGTACCGTTGATAAGCAAACCAGTAGCACCGATAAGGTTATTACCATTAAGGTCTAGGTCAGCCTCCATAGCATTTGGAGTACTACCGTCCAAAGACAGAGTATTCTCGAAACCATCACGCAATGCTTCAAAGTTAGCATTCAAGGTCTCAGTAGAGTTGAACCCTGACTGTAGTGTAGTTACTGTTGGTTTCTTAGCCATATCAGTTTATCAACCCAATCCTTGCTGCATCATCTTCTGTTTCAGCTTTTTCCATAGCCGCTTGCTTCAAAGCACCATCCAATTCATCCTTAGATGGACGACCACGTTTCTTACTGTTACCCTCTAAGTAACCAGCATCAGCTAAATACTTCTGAGCATTGTAACTAGCCTTACCCTCATTAAGATCATTAATCATGTTCTTAACTGTACGAGCCTTCAACTTCAACACTAACTCTTTCTGCATCTGTACATGATGATGTTTAAACCATGACAGGTTACACAGGTTCTCCCAAACAGAGTAATCACCAAACACAGACATAGCAAACTCGTACTCTGTAGGGTCTTCCATTTCTATATAGATTTTATGAAGAGACTTGTAAGTTGTACCAGCTACAGTGTGATCTTTCTTCTTTAAAGAATACAAAGTTAAATTGTTACGAGTGTCTGGAAGTGTAGTCTCATAGAACCAAGTCTTACTAGGTTTCTTAGCCATTGTACTTGTCTATTCCTTAAAGTAAAGAAGATAGAGTATAACGTGTACACGCTACAATCTATCTCTATTCTGTTTGTACTTATAGGTTAGTATTAACCGGGGGGACATCTTAATACTATTATACACACTAGGTTTTCGGTTGTCAACACCTAATTTACTATTTATTGAAATTAACTAGAGAGTGTGACCATTGTACCTGTGTCCAAGATTTCTTGTAGTAAATATTTTGGTGATGTATGAATGTGTTAGCTTGTCAAGAATTTCTTGTAGTAAATATTTTGGTGTGTTGTACATACAACAGGCAACCCCCGACCCCCCTCCCGCCCGTTGCCATTATGCAACACTGTTGCGCAGGGGCCATACCTGTTGCAATCGTGCCACATGTTATGTTATACTATAACAGTATTGTTGCGGTGTTACACCCAACACACCCACCACAACTATCAACACACTGATTTAATTACATTAACTAGGTAACCCAACCAATATTCCTTTCCTGCCATTATATAGTATAAAACATCCATCATAAATTAATTTGTAAATCGTGCATTTTTTACTTGCTATCTGTTTTGACCTATGCCATTAATGATTCATCGGCAAACAAACACCGAATCAGTCCACGGACAAAGGTTCAATATGAGTTACCGTGCAAGACCTAGCAAGCCAGAGGGTCACCGGAATAAAGACTAAATTAAGACTTGACTACGCAGACAGAATATGTAGACTTAATAGCAAGACAAGACGACACATAGACTAGCTTAAGGACAGCGTCCAAGATACGGGGCGGTAGAACGGTGACTTGAATCAGCCCGTCAAATGTTGGGGCTAGTGTGTTTGATTGATATGGGGGCATCTGAAATCCTCCCTCAACGGGTGTCCCTTTATCAATCAACCAAGAGGAGTAAGACAATGCGAATTGAACGCTTGATAAATGGTTTGTATCGTGTAGAAGATATGCGGAGTGGCCTAGTCGGGGTATACAATCCAGATGGTTCACACCGTGGCTTGTTTAATTTTGGGCCTTTAGACTTCAACAAGGAGTAAGACAATGCAATATGTACGCAACATCAACAAGGTATTCAAACAAGCTCAACCACATGAGGTGAAGTACGGCAAGACATGGTATCGTGACGCCTTGCGGGAATGTGAAGACATGGCGGCGTGTCATGGTCTACCCGTCCACATTGTAGCAGGGGTAGTGGCGGCACTCTCTCCGACAAACAAATGGGAACGCAATCTAGTCGATGCCCATTATATGTGCAAGATGTTTGTTGACGGTGGATACGTTGAGGATTGTAAGCCCTGCACCTACAAGACAATGAGGGACAAGGCTTGGTCTATCCTACAATCCATGCCTCACAACGTGGATGATGTGGCTTTCATCCTCAATGGCCCTAAGATCACTGACTTCTACATGTGCATCATGGGGCAAGATGTTTGTGTCATTGACGGACATGCATGGGGCATTGCGTTTGGTGACAGACGTAACATGCAAGATGTGCCAAGTATCGGCAAGCGGATGCGCAAGGAATTGCAGCAAGCCTATAGCAGGGCAGGTAAAAAGCATGGCTTGACAGCGTACCAGATGCAAGCCGCAACATGGGTGACATGGAAGCGCATTCATAATGTCTGACCTACCGCCTCACATAGAGGCAGAAATTTCTAGGCTAGGGGTTGTCAAACCTGTCAAGGTATGCAATCCTAAGCCCACACCACCAAGTCCATCATGGGATGGCAAAGGGCAATGTCCCTTCTAAACCTAAGCCCTACGCAGTGTAGGCAATGTAGCAACAAGGAACTAAAGCTATGACAACTATCAATTTAACCACCCGTCCGATCATGAAGTCAATCAATCAGGCATTCTATGACAAGTATACTGGTCACTTCACAAAAGCAAAGATCCATACTTACAACTACAGTAACATGGATGACACCATCATCAGGCATGATGCAACCAGCACCATCAAAGAGATTGCAGATCGTTTGAATGAGTCGGAGGAACGTGTGAAGTATCGTCGCCAGATCTTACTCAAAACTAAAGTGATCCAGCCTAAGCGTATCGGTACACGTTTAAAGAAAATCATGCAACTAGAGAAAGCCAAGGCTGACATTGAGGCACAACTCAAAGCACTAGAGGGGTAAGGTCATGAGTGTATGCGGAGAGATAGAGTTAGCAGAGCAACGTATAGCTAGTCTCAGGGGTCAGTATGATGACTTGATCGAGCAGCACGGCAGGGGTGTACGTCCCTCGTGGGTATCTGAGGAGCTTAGTCACATAGGTTTACAGATACAGGATGCCAACGCCAGACTAGCACTGTTGCTAAATGGCAACAAGGTAGAGTATTGATACGATTGGGGGTAGACGTAATGGATTTACTTGGTATAATAAGTATTACGGATGCCCCCGATACATACACACAAAAGAAAGACCCACAGGAAGCCGTAGCCTTTAAGTTTCACATGGAGCATGACCAAGAAGAGATTGGTTTTTGCATTCGTATTCTTTGGACAGATAAGGCTGTCTGGATTTACGATGATGGGAGTGTCCAAGAAGGTATGTGGACACCAGAGGTTGCCGATGTACTGTTCCACGAAGGTGACACAATAGAGATTACGTTTTAAGGAGAAACACAATGACTGACAAACAGTATGACAAATACGTAGAAGAGCTAGAGATTAGCTATGACAACGGAGAGATCACCTACGAAGAGTTTAACCGTTACATGCGTGAACTAAATGAAGAATATATGGAAGTAGATACAGAATGACACAAATCAAAACAACATACATCGACCACATGGGGTCAGACCTTTCGGTAGTCAACGCAGCACGGGTTAGCTTTGGCAAGAAAGCTGACTGGGTTTGTGCGGGGTGTGGTGGAACTAATTGGGTTCATGACTATGACTACGAATACTACTGCGGTGACTGTAAGTTAGGTGATGATATAACCCTATCTGACCGTGACACCAAGCTGGTTCAATACCTTGCCAAGCACAAGCACATCAGCCCATTCGGTCATGCCTTTGCATCCTTCCACATCAAGGCTCCTATCTTTGTGGCTCGACAGCTAGTGAAGCATAAGTTCCTGCGTTGGAATGAGATCAGTCGTCGTTACGTTGATGATGAGCCTGAGTTCTATGTGCCTGACGTATGGCGTGGACGTAGTGCTGACAAGAAGCAGGGGTCAGACCCTGATGTAGTTATTGATACTGCGTACTACGACAGGGACGATGGTTATAATACATGGGATGGCGATGCTACATCTGTAGCCCATGAGGCTTACCAGAAGATGATTAAACTAGGCGTAGCACCTGAGCAAGCCCGCATGGTACTACCACAATCAACTATGACAGAGTGGTACTGGTCAGGTTCACTGGATGCCTTTGCTGACATGTGTCGCCTTCGGTGCAAGGAAGACACACAGTATGAGTCACGCCTTGTAGCTGACCAAGTGTCTAATATCATGCAAAACCTGTATCCTGTATCGTGGGCCAGCCTAATGGAAGGACAAGACGATGAGTAAATACATGGGGCAAATCATGGCCGAATGTGACTGCCAGCACCAAGCCTGCGAGATGAGGGGTTACTGCATGGCTGCCCGCATCGAGCAACTTGTTGCGATCAACGAGGAACTGGAGGCCAAGCTGGCGAAGGCGGTGGAGGAAAAGCTGGACGCAATCGACACGCTTAACGCTTGGTTTGACCGCAGAGAACTGGCGCATGATGCCGTAGATCAGGCGGTTGTTAATGCTGCATCTGGATACCTACGCATATCACGGGTCGGAGGCATGTCGCAGAAGAAGAGTGATCTTGTGCTTGGCGTCATTCAAGACATGGCGCACCTCAGCGTGTTTGCCGATCTGTTTGCCCGCACCACCCTTGCAGAACTATCCAAGGAACGCAGTGAAAAGGGGTAAACTATGAGTAAAGAAAACGAAGTTTTAACAGACTACAATGTAACCCGTAGAGTGGCGACCAAGATCACAGACCGCTTTAGTAGTATGCTACGTAACCTAGAGGAGGACTTCGAAGAAGAGATTGTAGTGTGCTGCCTGATGAAGTATTACGACCTATGCTCAGTGCCCGTTAAGGACGAGGGTGGTATGGATATAGATGTAGATGAAGACCTACTGTGGGCTATTGAACGTATCTTGCAGGACTTTATGACTACACCTGACTTCAACGATTGGATGCTTTTCCGTAAAGGTAAACGACCGAACAAATGCGGAGATTAACCCCTGTATTTACCGCAAAGAATAAGGAGAATGTAAGCTTCGTAAGACATATTCAGCCGTTACGACTTACACGTACTTCAAACACGCAAAGGACGGAGAATAACTATGGATGTTAAAGAAACACTGACGGATGTACTACAAACAAATGCAGCAGTAGAGATTATGAATGAGATTGTAATCCACGCATTGCAAAGCTCTCGTGATACTTGTGCAGAGATGCGTGAGCTGCTCGAGGCTAAACGTGACCGTAAGGGCCTCTGGTCTAGTGCCGAAGCGGAGGACTGGGCAAGCCTTGTGCTAGACATAGCAGCACTAGATCGTGTGATTGACTATTATGGAGGATAACATGACTAAACTGTATGACTTAGAGC
>Ga0209631_10000790_pt1 | contig 42192 bp, 43 predicted proteins | sample COG_08_FD_184752 | JGI IMG/M metagenome (GOLD analysis project Ga0209631, IMG submission 184752) | Pelagic Microbial community sample from North Sea - COGITO 998_met_08 (SPAdes) (version 2) | ecosystem: Environmental > Aquatic > Marine > Neritic zone/Coastal water | place: Helgoland, sampling... | reverse complement strand
CGGGTCGCCGATATAAATACCGAGCCCGGTCGCGGTATGCACCAGGGTGCCATTCGGATCGACCCGGTGGCTTTTCGCAATCCCGTCGGCCAACGGCACATGGCGGCATTCACGGTCCGACCAGACGACGAGACGGTCGAACTGCCCTTCTGCGACCAGGTCCACGGCGCAAACACCGAACGCGGAGGCAAACAGCCGGTCGCGCGGGGACGGCGCACCACCGCGCTGAACATGGCCGAGCACCGTGATCCGCGATTCCGCCCCGGTCGATTGTTCTATCAGTTCACTTACCCGCTGGCCGACCCCGCCAAACGTGAAACCGCCATCGGCACGCCTGCGGCCGACCGCTTCTCCATCCGGCAGATGCGCTGCTTCGGCGACGATCACAAGCGCGAAATTCCGACCGTGTTCGCGCACGTCGAGAATTTTCCGGGTGAGGCCTTCGGTCGTCCATGGGATTTCCGGCATCAGGATGGCATCGGCGCCGCCCGCGATTCCCGCCGACAGGGCGATATGCCCGGCACTCCGGCCCATGACTTCCAGCACCATGACCCGATCATGGCTCGCCGCCGTCGGCTGGAGACGGTCAAGCGCCTCTGACGCGACATCCACGGCAGTCACATAGCCGATGGCGTTTTCGGTTTTATCGACATCATTGTCGATGGTCTTGGGAATACCGACCAGGTTCAGCCCACCCTGAAGGGCAAGCCGGCGCAGAATGTCGAGGCTGCCGTCGCCGCCGATACCAATCAATGCATCGAGGCCCAGCTCATGATAGCCGTCTATGATCTCTTCGGAACGGTCTTTGACGGATCCGTCCGGCATCGGATAGGCGAACGGGTCACCCCGGTTCATGGAACCGAGAATTGTTCCACCCAGTCGCAGTATATTGCCGTCGAACTGATCCAGGGTCAGTTCTTCGGCCGCCACCGGGGTTTCCATCAGGCCGTGCGTGCCGTGATGTATCCCGAACACCCGAAACCCGTATCCCTCTATCGCGCGATACGCGACCGCGCGGATGGCGGCATTCAGCCCCGCGCAGTCCCCGCCGCTTGTCAGAACGCCAATTCTCTTTGCTTCCGCCACGAATAAGCCTCATAAATCTGCTGCGAGGACGTGCTCAAAATTAACAGCACGCGGCCGTTTCTGCTATCCTCGTCACCGCAGGAAACTGGAATGAGACCGAATTCATGAGCGAACAGGAAGCCCTTCACCAAAAACTTGTAGGGCTGGAGCTTGAACATCGCGATCTGGATGACGTTATTGCCCGGCTGACCGAGCGCGCGCCCTACGATCAGCTGCAGCTGCAGCGGCTGAAAAAGCGCAAACTGGTGCTGAAGGATCAGATGTCGCGTATCGAAGACCAGTTACTGCCCGATATTATCGCCTGATCATTATCTGAAAACGCCATGACGGGGACGCCCCGACGGCAGTTATATGACCAGAATCCAGTTCGGAATCCGGTCAGGAATCCCGTCAGGCCGGTTCCGTGCGGCTGCCTGCCTTATTCGCGTACATAGCCTTATCCGCCGCTTCAAGCGCTGCCCCGGCATCGCCGCCGCCACGTATGGTATGCACGCCGAAAGCGACATCCAGGCGGATCTCTTCGCCCTCCCATTCGAGTGGGTCATCGGCGATCGTTTTCACCAGGAACTCCGCCTTGCCACGGGCCGCATTCTCGTCCGCATGGGACAACATGATACCGAATTCATCACCGCCGAGCCGGCCCATAATGTCGGATTCACGCACATTAGCCGCCAGTATTTTTGCGACTTTCAGGATCGCGGCATCACCCGCCGCATGACCCTTGCCGTCATTAAGCTGCTTCAGCCCGTTCAAATCCAAATAGATCACGCTGGACGGCGTTCCATACCGTTCTGCGTAGGAAAGATTGCGCGACAATTCGCGCACGAAGGCGCGACGGTTCGCCACCGGTGCCAGCGTATCCTGATCTGCCAGCTCTTCCAGATATTCGATCCGCGACATGCTCTGTTCGAGCTCCTGCCGCAGCGAATCGACCTCGGCCATCAACTGGGTGATGGCTTCCTGTACCTTTGGCGTCAGTTCACCCTGTGGGATGCCAAGCACCGATGCCCCGTCCGCTGCCCGTCGGGTAGGCGCGGCGGCGGCGGTCTTACCCGCTTTCTGGTAGGAGCCGACACCGGCCGCTGCGGCCGGCCGTCGTGTGTTATCTATGCGCATAAGATCGGTACCCGGTTCTGCAGTTAGGCGGTTTTGATACCATCTGAAACGTTAATATTTGGTTTAGAGTGGCGGATTCCTGCGCTTTGCGCGAACCGATCCGAGGCCTATAATGGGGTCTTTAGTACACTTGTTGTTGCACGTGGCCGTCATCCTGAGATTATCGGGTTGGCGGCATGATATTTAAGGGAACGAGCATGGTAGCGCGCAAATCGGCGGCATCCTCCAATCGGCGGAAACCTGCGGCAAAAGCACCGGTCGTCGGGGTCATCATGGGATCGAAATCAGACTGGCCGACCATGAAAAATGCCGCAGACATGCTGAAAGCACTGGGTGTTCCGTTTGAGACAAAAATCGTATCGGCCCACCGAACCCCGGACCGGCTGACCGACTACGCCAAGTCGGCCAGGGAGCGTGGGCTGAATGTGATTATCGCCGGAGCCGGCGGGGCTGCGCATCTGCCCGGCATGGTGGCGTCGATGACGGCCCTGCCGGTCCTCGGCGTCCCGGTCGAGAGCAAGGCGCTGAGCGGCATGGACAGCCTGTTATCCATCGTGCAGATGCCGGGCGGCATTCCCGTTGGAACCCTCGCCATCGGAACGCCCGGGGCAAAGAATGCCGGCCTGATGGCGGCTTCCATCATCGCGCTGCACGATGACAAGGTAGCGAAAAAACTGGACGCATGGCGGGCCAAACAAACCGCCGACGTGCCGGATTCCCCGACGGGCCGCTGACGTGACAAACGGCACCTCACGGACCCCGGGCACGCCGCTGCCGCCGGGCTCGACCATCGGTATCCTGGGCGGCGGACAGCTTGGACAGATGGCAGCACTCGCCGCCGCCGCGCTCGGGTACCGTTGTCATGTTTTCAGCCCGGACGCCGATGCGCCTGCCAAGGAAGTCTCCGCCGCACAGACCACCGCTCCTTATGAAGACCGGGACGCTGCGCGCGCGTTTGCCGATGCGGTCGATGTCGTTACCTTCGAATTCGAGAACGTCCCGGACGAAACCCTCGCCGTGATTGCCGAAGCAGTACCGGTGCGACCCAGCGTCGACGCCCTGCATATTTCCCAAGACCGGGTGATCGAAAAAACATTCCTCGCCGATAACGGAATCGGGACTGCTCCCTGGGCACCCGTCGCCACCGCCACGGACCTGGACGCAGCCGCCGCGATTGGATTTCCGGCAATCCTGAAAACGGCGCGCTTTGGCTATGACGGAAAAGGCCAGGTCCGCGTTAACGCCGCCGGCGACCTTGCCGCTGCGTGGACGGAAATCGGCAAAGCGCCTGCGGTGCTGGAAGGGTTTGTGGATTTCGAGCGCGAAATATCCGTCATCGTCGCACGCAGCCCCGGCGGCGCGACCAGAAGTTACGTCCCCGTGGACAACGTCCACCGCGACCACATCCTGTTCACAACGACCGCCCCGTCAACCATCGCCGACGATATCGCCGGAAAAGCCCAGGGTATCGCAGACCGGATTGCCGGTGCGCTCGACCTGATCGGGCTGCTGGCGGTGGAAATGTTCATCACCCGTGACGGCGACATTCTGGTGAATGAAATCGCTCCCCGGCCGCATAATTCCGGCCACTGGACCATGGATGCCTGCGCGGTCAGCCAGTTCGAACAGTTTATCCGCGCAGTCGCAGGTCTGCCGCTCGGCGATCCGGCGCGGCATTCGGATGCGGTGATGACCAACCTGATCGGCGATGAGGCGGATCAATGGCTGGATCTCATGAAAGAAGACGGTGCCTGTCTGCATCTATACGGCAAGGCGGAAAGCCGGCCCGGCCGCAAAATGGGTCACGTCAACCGACTGTCACCCCTGCTGTCACCCTGAGTGCGATCCACCCCTTAACGCCTGTCCGCCATAACGCTTTCGCGCAACATCGCGGAGGATACGCAGCGGGTTCGGCGTTTTCATTTTGAGATCTTCTGTGCGGCGCCGGACCGAAGATATCCGCATCACATCCGCAATGCGCCGGTCGAGGAAATCGGATGTCTCCGTCCCACCCTCGCTGTCATCGTCCAGCCAGAACAGGGCGGTCGACCCAACGACGCCCGCCAGCAAACCGCGCTTTGTATAGAAAGAAAAATCCGCCGACCGGTCGCCGACCGCATACCAGATATCATCCACGGTGCGGTACAGAAGGCGCGCTCCGAGCACCGCGTTCTGCGGCATCGCCAGCCAGGACAGGCTGCGACGAACGGCCTCCTTATGGGGTTCCAGCGCTTGGAGGCGCAGTTCGCCGGCAATGGCCACGCGGTCACGAATACGCATATCTTCAAGATCGGCTGCTTCCAGACCGGCAACCATGCAACGGTCCGCCCAGCGCGAGAAATGCCGGATCACATCACGTGTGCCATGGGGGAACGCCGCCTGTGCGACGTCCTCGGCGATATCAATATCGCGCGCACCTGCGCGCAAAGCCGCCTGCGACCAGCCGTCGAACGGAGTATGAGCCAGGGTCGCGACGATCAACCGGTCACGCAAGGCTGTATCGATACCGTCATCGACATCGGTCATGCGTCGACCTCGTCGGGATTGCCATCCTGTTCCCCCGCATTCTGTTCCCCCGCATTCTGTTCCATCGCATATTCCATGAAGTTCTTGAGCTCTTCGTTGAACGTCAGCATGGACAGGTCTGTCATACGCATGGGGAACAATACGCCGTCGAGGTGATCGATTTCATGCTGCACGACCCGCGAGTGAAAATTGGTCGCCTCGCGTTCCACTGCCTGGCCGTTCGGCGCGTAGCCGCGATAAACGATGCGCGAATAGCGGGGCACCGCGCCGGTCATGCCGGGAATAGACAGGCAGCCTTCCCAGCCCACGGCGAGCTCATCGTCGAGCGGTTCGAATTCCGGGTTGATCAATGCGGTCAGGGGAGAGAAATCACTATCCGCGGCGTCCTCTTCGCCACGTTCACGGGGCGATTTGAAAATGATCACGCGTTTGCCTTCATAGACCTGCGGCGCGGCCAGTCCGACACCCGTCGCATCCTCCATGGTCTCGACCATATCCTCGAGCAGACGGCCGATATCGCGCGAGGTCGGATCGGCGATTTCCTCCGCCGTTTTGAGCAAAACCGGGTGTCCCATGCGGGCAATTTTTAAAAGTGTCATGGAAAATCGGGGTCCTGAGGCTGTTTAAACGCAGAAATCGGCTGTTTTTGGCATATATAAGAGAATGGCGTTAAGGACTTTAAAATCAACCCTCGTTTATGCTATACACCCGTCTCCGAGCCGGTGGAAATGCCGGTATTCGCTGTTTTCAGCGAAAAATCATTATAACCGATTTTTATAACGCCCGACAGGAGACCATCGGACCGTGGAAGTTAGTGTTAGAGACAACGACGTAGATCAGGCGCTTCGCGCGCTTAAAAAGAAAATGCAGCGCGAAGGTATTTTCCGGGAAATGAAAATGCGCCGGTCGTATGAAAAGCCGTCGGAACGCCGTGCCCGTGAAAAGGCAGAGGCCATCCGTCGCGCCCGCAAGCTGGAACGCAAGCGGATCGAACGCGAAGGCTTCTAGCCTTCCCGCGGTACGCGTTACCGCGACAGGAGTTTAAGAGGCCGCTTTATGCGGCCTTTTTTCGTGCGCTGAATTTCGTTCAGCAGACAATTTCAGGGAGCCCGACATGACCGACGAGACGAATATGGATCAGATCGAATTCTGGAATGGCGATCACGGCACCTCATGGGCACGCTATGCCGACATCGTCGACATCATGTTTGACGAAATTACACAGGCCGTGCTGGATGCCGCCGCAATCAGCACCGGTGACCGGGTTCTCGATCTCGGGTGCGGCAGCGGTGGCACCACGCTTGCGATCGCGGACAAAGTGACGCCGATCGGCAGTGTTACGGCAATCGACGTCTCATCCCCGATGCTGGAACGGGCACAGCACCGCGCTGATGCGGCAGGCATCGTCAACGCGACATTCGTGCTGGGCGATGCATCCGTCTATCCGTTTGCCGAACATTCTTTCGACGCCATGGTCTCGCGCCTGGGCGCAATGTTCTTCGACGACCCGGAATACACTTTCCGCCGCATGGTTCCGGCGCTCGATTCAGGCGGGCGACTGGCGCTTGGTGTCTGGCGCGGGCCGAGCGAAAACCTTTGGGCGATGGGCCCGGTTGCCGCGGCAAAGGAATTCCTCGAAATGCCGCCGCGCCCCGGCCCGGAGGAACCCGGTCCGTTCTCGTTTGCCGACCCGGATCGCGTCCGCAGCATTCTTGGCGCTGCCGGTCTGACGGATATTGACCTCGCGCCGCTCGACTTCCAGGTACCGCTTGGCCGGACGCTGGAAGAAGCACTGAATTTCGCAATGGAAATGGGGCCCCTGTCGGCACCGCTGAGCACGGTGACGGGCGACAACCGCCAGAAGGCCATTGCCGCGATCACGGAAGTGCTGAAAGCGAATCAGGCTGAAGACGGCATCGTCCGTCTCGCCGGGGCCTGCTGGATCATCACCGCACGCGCCCCCTGATCCGGTTACATCAGCGCGGCGCGAAGGGCATCACCTCAACCGGCACCGGGACGACAAACCGAGCCAGAACATCCCGGGTCTCATCCAGCGGCACATCGCAGTCCGGTGTCTCGCTGACAATGACGCTGTCGACGGTGACATTGCGGGCGCGCAGGGCCTCATACGCCGTCAGCGTGTGACTTAAACTGCCGAGGTAACTTCCACCAACGAGGATTGCCGGGATGCCAAGGGCAGCAATCAGGTCAGCGACCGTCCGTGTATCGTCGAGCGGCACCATGACACCGCCGATTCCTTCAATCAGGAGCGACATGCCGGACTCATCCGCCTCGGCAATGGCCGCCGCGCAATAGGCGATCACATCATCCACGGGGACTGTCTTCCCTTCCCGTGCCGCCGCCATGTCGGGCGACAGAGGCGCGGCATAGCGCCAGGGCGAGACCAGATCGATGCTTTCTGGCGTGATCGCAACCCCCGACGCGGTGAGCAACCGGCCCGTATCGCTGCTCGCAGCATCGGCAGGGTCATACCCGCTCAGCAATGGCTTGAGCACAGCCACCAAGCGGCCCGACTGGCGCCACTGCCGCAGCAGGGCTTCGGCGACATAAGTCTTTCCGATATCGGTGCCCGATGCGGTAACAAAGACAGCAACCATTTCAGCCCCCGACGACCTGCGCGCCGGCCGTGGTCAGCGACAGGGCGTTGACTGCCGCCGCCAGCGCCGACACCTGCGCCGGTGTGTGTTCGGCGGTGAACGTAAAGCGCAGCCGCGACGTCCCGGCAGGCACAGTCGGCGGCCGAATCGGCGTCACCAGAAAGCCCGCGTCCTCCAGCGCCACCGAAGCATCGATCGCCGCCTGTTCGGCACCGACCACAAGCGGCACGATGGAACTTTCCGGTACGGGCAGGCCAACGGCATGGCAAAAATCTTTCGCCCTGTTCAGCGGCTGGGCAACACGGTCTGCATCGGTGGCGATGATATCAACGGCTGCGATACAGGATGCGATCACCGACGGCGGCAGGCCGGTCGTAAAGACGAGGCTGCGGGCACGGTTTTTCATCAGGTCAATGACCGGGGCGCTGGCGCAGAGAAACGCGCCATAGACGCCCGCCGCCTTGGACAAGGTACCCATCTGGAGCGGGATATCGGGGTGCGGGTCGAATTCCCAGGCGCTACCGCGACCACCCCCGAGAACACCGAACCCGTGGGCATCATCGACCATCAGCCAGGCATCGTGGTCAGCCGCAACGGTGGCAAGCCGGTCAAGCGGTGCGCGGTCCCCGTCCATGCTGAAAACGCCCTCGGTGACGACAAGGCAGGTACCAAACGAACCCCGGCAATCGTCCAATAGTTCAGCCAGGTCATCCGGGTCATTGTGACGGAAGGTCTTGATCTCCGCCCGGCTGGCCCGCGCGCCCATATGCATGGATGCATGGCCGAGCGCATCGATAATGATGAGATCGCCGGGGCCTGCCAGGGCAGGCAGGATGCCGCTATTGGCCATATAGCCACTGCCGAACACGCAGGCGGCCTCGGTTCCCTTGAGCGTCGCCAGTTTGCTTTCCAGAACGCCGTAAAGATCATGATTGCCCGTAATCAGCCGCGATGCCCCGGCCCCGGCGCCATAGGCCTCCACGGCCTCTGCCGCCGCGGCTTTCACGGCCGGGTGATGGGTGAGTCCGAGATAGTCGTTACAGCAGAACGACAGCAGGTCCCGCCCGCCACGACGTATATGCACGGCATCGGTCCGCTGCGTGTCGACCACCGATCGCCGCAGCCCATGTGCTGTCAGACGGTGCAGTTTTGCATTCGCAAACCTGTCGAGCGATTCGTTGGACATGCGGAATCCTGCTTGTCGTGTTCATCCCCGACCGTAGTATAGCCGACATGACAAATGAAACGATTCTCCCCCTGGCCGGCGCCGGCGACATCCGCCACGACTGGACCAAGACCGAAGCCCGCGCCCTTATGGACGCGCCGTTCAACGATCTCATTCATGCCGCGCAGACAGTGCATCGCCAGCATTTCGACGCCAATGAAGTACAGGTCTCCACCCTGCTGAGCATCAAGACCGGCGGCTGCCCGGAAGACTGCTCCTATTGTTCGCAAAGCGCCCATAACGAGGCCGATGTCGGCGCTGACAAACTGATGTCCCTGGAAGCCGTACGCGCCGCGGCCCTGAGGGCAAAAGATGCCGGGGCCACCCGGTTCTGCATGGGAGCTGCCTGGCGCGGTCCGAAAGACCGTGATCTCGATGCCGTCTGCGACATGATCGCAGAGGTCAAATCGCTCGGCATGGAAAGCTGCGTGACCCTCGGCATGCTCGATGACGGCCAGGCAGATCGGCTGAAAGAGGCAGGGCTCGACTATTACAACCACAATATCGATACGTCGGAAGCGTTTTACGAAGAGATCATCTCGACCCGGACATTCGCCGACCGCCTCGACACCCTCGCGCGGGTGCGCGATGCCGGCATCAATGTCTGCTGCGGCGGCATCGTCGGAATGGGTGAAGTCCGGACCGACCGCGCCGACATGCTGCAGGAACTGGCCACGTTGCCGGAACACCCGGAAAGCGTGCCGCTGAACATGCTGGTTGCCGTCCCCGGCACGCCGCTTGCGGATGTCGATCAGCTCGACCCGCTGGAACTGGTGCGCGCCATCGCGACCGCAAGACTGATGATGCCGAAATCCATGGTCCGGCTGTCTGCCGGGCGGCTTGAAATGGACGCATCCACCCAGGCGCTTTGTTTCCTCGCCGGTGCCAATTCGATCTTCTACGGCGATACGCTGCTGACCACCGGGAACCCGTCACAGCACACCGACCGCGCCCTGTTCGACAAGCTCGGCGTCCGGCCCATGCCGATGGATATGCAGGCGGAACTGCCTGCCGCCGAGTAAGCCGATGTCGGGCGTACCGACCGCACATATCTGGCTCCCCTATACCCAGATGCAGAACGCAGCAGAACCGCTGCGGGCGTCGCACACGGCCGGCTCCCGGATTATCCTGGATGACGGTCGCGAACTGATAGATGCCGTCGCATCCTGGTGGACGGCATGCCACGGCTATAACCACCCGCATATCGTCATGGCGATGGAAAAGCAGCTTCATGCCATGCCGCATGTCATGTTTGGCGGGCTGGTGCACGAACCGGCAGAGAAACTCGCCGCCCGCCTCGCGGTAATGCTGCCGGGCCCGCTCAACCGGGTGTTCTTCGCAGATTCCGGCTCCGTCGCCGTGGAAGTCGCAATGAAGATGGCGGTGCAGTTCGGCCTGAACCAGGGCGACACAGGACGTACCCGCTTCCTGAGCTTTCGCGACGGCTATCACGGCGACACACTGGCCGCGATGTCGGTTACCGACCCGGATGAAGGCATGCATTCCCTGTTCCGGGGCTACCTGCCCGAACAGGTGATCGCCCCCATCCCGCGCGACGAGGCGAGCCGCGCCGCATTCCGGCAATTGCTGGACGAACATCGCCATGAGATCGCCGCCGTGATCGTCGAGCCGCTGGTGCAATGTGCGGGCGGCATGAAGATGCACGATGGCGCAACGCTCAAGGTAATCGCCGATGCTGCGAAAGATGCCGGTGTGCTGCTTATCTGCGACGAGATCGCCGTTAATTTTGGCCGGGCAGGCACATTATTCGCCCATACACAGGCGGGCATCGCACCGGACATCATCTGCCTCGGCAAGGCGCTGACGGGGGGGGCAATAAACCTTGCCGCCACGGTCGCGACCGCCGACGTGTTCGATGCTTTCCTGTCCGACCAGGCCGAGGCCGCGCTGATGCACGGACCGACCTATATGGGCAGCCCGCTCGCCTGCGCTGCCGCCAATGCATCGCTTGACCTGTTCGACAGCGAACCCCGCCTGCAGCAGGTGGCGACAATAGAAGCGCAATTGAAAAGAGAATTGGCGCCGCTGACATCGCTCCCCGGCGTGGTGGACATACGCATCAAGGGCGCCATCGGCGCGATCGAGGTTGCAGATCTGCATAATCTCGATTGGCTGAAGGCACAGTTTGTCGCCGCGGGTATCTGGCTGCGCCCGTTCGGCAACGTGATCTACACCATGCCGCCATTCACGATCACGCCGGACGAACTATCGGCTATTACCGGCGCGATATCGGATATTCTGCCCCGCTGGGCGGACCGCACCCCAACAGCCGGGTAAGCAGTTCTTCATTATCACCGGATAGCCTGATTGCTTCAGGAGGCTTCCCCATGCGTGACATAAAAACAGCCGATAGCGACCTGACAAGAAACAGTTCGATGCGTGAATCGCTCTATGACCGGCTTGGCGGCCGTGATTGCCTCGAGCGGGTACACCGCCGATTATACGAACGCCTTTTCCCCGACCCGGCTTTCAGCCCGTTCTTCGCATCGGTGACACGCCAGCATCAGGAAGACCAACAGACGGATTTCATGGCGTGGAAACTGGGCGGGCCGAGCCGATATAGCGGTCGTCTGCCCGAAGCGGCACATGAGCATCTCTACATCACAGAAGCGCTGTTCGATCTGCGTCACAAGATTCTGTCCGAAACCCTGGATGAATGCGGCGTGCTGCCAGACCTGCGGGATGAGTGGCTGATTGTAGACATGAGTTTCAAGTCCATGATCGTCAAACAATCGATCGACGACTGCCGGAAACGTTATAACAGCGACACGATCCTGTCCTCGCCCGGCTGGTGACAACCTGTTCCCATCGGGGGTTATTGGCACCGTCCCCATGGCGTGGGTAAAACCAACTGGCCGATAGACGCGTACCCTTCCAAGGAAGAACACGGCATTTTGGGGATAAATCGCCATGAAAATCGTATCGATTACCCGGACCACAGCGACGGCGATGCTCTTGCTCGTCGCGGCTCTGCCGGGCGCCGCACTTGCCCAAAACGACACTGCGCTCTGGGGTGCCGTTCGCTCCGGCAACGCCTTCGCCATGATCCGTCACGCCCTGGCACCCGGCACCGGCGATCCGCAAAGGGTGGTGATCGGCGACTGCACCACCCAGCGGAACCTTTCCGATAGCGGCCGGGAACAGGCGCGGAACATCGGCGCCGCTTTCCGGTCGAACGGTATCGCGTCGGCCCGGGTATTTACCAGTGAGTGGTGCCGCTGCGCGGAAACCGCCCGTCTGCTCGGGATCGGGGCGGCCGAGCCCCTGCCGTCCCTGAATTCATTCTTTGCCGACCGGGAACGCGAACCGGCCCAGACCACCGCCCTGACCACCCTTATCAAGACGGACAAACCTGCACGAACCGCCGGCAACCCGCTGGTTCTCGTCACACATCAGGTTAACATTACCGCCCTGACGGGCGTTTTCCCGCGATCCGGCGAAATCATCGTCGCCCGGTATGCAGATAACGGCAATATCGACTTACTCGGCAGGCTGTTTCCGGCGGGTGCCAACTAGCGCCACCGGAGTCAAATTCTGCGGCGCAGCCGGTAAAAACCCAGTCCGAATATCGCTAGACCGAGGATCGCGAGCGGGCCGGGTTCAGGAATGGCTATGGGTGCCTCTTCCGGAAACTCACCTGAGCCGTTGCGGGCATACCCCCAGCCCGCCTCATCAATCGTTGTCATCTCACCCAACACGAAAACAGACGGAGCCCACGTCATCATGAAGGGCTCGGTGTGTTTGTCCGATACACCGACCACAGCCGGATCACCGGGCAAGCCAATGCTGCCGGATACCCGATGCCCGAGCTCGAGCCCGGATACATCGCTGCTCCAGGGACTCTGACCGTCCGGGACCGCATGCGCGTTTGCAGGCAGCACCAGCAAAGCCAACGCCACGCAGAAACGATGCGAAAATACTTTCGCGTCTTCTAGAATTCTCATCCGGAGCCTACCCAGTTGATATTCAACAGGCTTCAGATTGACCGGTTTTCGACCATCAGGCAACCCGATCAGAACTGGTGGGTAAAAACCTTCGCGCCATAGGTGGCCTCGATATAGCGCCCGAAGCGGAACTTGATTTCCGGGCCGTCCATCGGCGGCTCTTCGATATCGCGATCCACCGCCAACATGGGATCGAGTTCCAGCACAACAAAACTATGCCCCTGGTCATTGCCGCGGAACGCCGCATCGAACCCGTCTTCGAGCGCGCCCAGGGTTTCGAAGTTCCAGCACCGTTCAAGGCCCATGGATTTCGCCATGGCGACATAGTCGGTCACCGGCTTGTTCGGCAGGTCGAGATCAGACGTGCCGCCATAGACCCGGTTTGAGACGAGAACATGCACGAGGTTCGACAAATTCAGATCGCGTTCGACCATCAGCATGGCGGGGTTCATGATAAACGCGCCATCCCCCATGAATGCCCAGACCTTCGCCTGTGGCAGTCCGTAGGCCACGCCCGATGCAAGCAGCGTCGACATACTCATCGAGGCATCCAGATAGAATGTCTTGTCGGCATCCTTGGTGACATCCCACCACATCTGCGACGAGTTGCCCGCGGAGGTCACTACCAGCTCTTCCTGCCGCTTGTCGGCGAGAAACTGAAACGCGTCGCGATAGGGGATCGCCATGATCAGGCCTCCCCGCGCAGGACGTCGCGCGTCATGATCGCCACGACCGGGCGGCTGACCGTACGTGAATGATCGTAGGCCCGCTTGATCAGCGGAATCTTGTCGGCGCTGTCGATGATCTCGTATGTCAGGTTGATCGCATCGAGCGACGGCAGGAAATACAACCCGTTCGACACATGGAATTTCGCCTTGTCGCCGGGTGCACCCCGCAGGGTCGCCAGGATCATCAGCGGAATTTCATAGGTGTAGTTGATCTTGGTGATCGCATAGATCAGCGTCATCAGGCCCGATGCGCCCATCACCGCCATCGACCCGGTACCGGACAGAAAAGCCCCTGAACACAGCCCCACCGCCGATTCTTCTCGGTTTACCGGGACATGGCGAAAGCGATCGTCGCGGTCGAATTCGCGGATAACCTCCGCGACCCAGTTATCGGGCAGGCTGGCCACCAGGCTGATATCGCAGGCCGCCGCCTGTTCGACGACACGCTGTGCAACTTCTTTTCGGGTGCTCATGAATTTTCCAGCTCAGGATGCGGGCGGGTCGGACCGGTCGATATCGCCGGTCCCGGCGATCAGAATAGCCGCGAACCGGCAGGGTTCAGTGCCCCGGTTGATCCAGTTATGACGCGTGCCCTGTTGTACCAGCACATCACCGGTCCGCAGGGTGACTGTTTCCGCATCCAGGACCATATCCATCTCGCCGGACATGACGATCACGTAATCGACGGTTTCGGTGAAATGCGGCTCCGCCGTGACGCCCGGCTGGATTTCAAGGATACGGATCAGCGTGCCATTCTCGGGCGGCGGACGCCCAACCTCGCGGGCACCGGCATCGGTCGCGACATCCCAGCGCGCCGGCGCGGCATCGGTCACCCAGATCAGGCGTGAATCATGGCCCGGCCGCCGCGATGTCGCGTTTGATGCGATATCATCGATCTGTATGCAGGATTCCCCTGCCGCGTTATGTCCCGTAACGACGCGTCTTACGTCCATGAAATGGCTCCCGAAAAATCGTGTGTTCGGCGGACTTTACGACCTTGCCGAAGGGCGATCAAATCAGAGGGCCTGTGGTCAGGCAGGAAAACAGGATCAGTCCGGTCGCTCGATATCGGCTTTCTTCAGCGCCTTCGCCTGGCGTTTTTCCAACTCGTCGACATCGAAATCGCCAATCATGTCGTGGAACAGCGAATGCCAGTTCAGTTCCGCCTTGAGATGCAGAAAAACCGAACCGAGCCCGATCGCCGCGCGATCCATCAGCACGAATTCACGCGGCGGAGTGACCCCGCCAAGGCGGCGCAGTTCGCCATGTACCTTGTTCGCGATCTTGGCCCCGTACATCGTGCCGTCAGTTTCCTGGATCAGACGCGGCCGGTCTTCGAGCAACGGGCCATAGACGAATTCGGCCCACATGTTCAGCGTATCAAGAACCTCGTTCGACAGGCCCGTAAAGCCCCAGGTTTCGTATGCGTGAACCGCAAGCGCACGATCATTGTTCTGAAGCGAATGATAAAGGTCGATCACGCCCTTAACAAAACGCGGCTCGAAAATCCGGATGCAGCCGAGATCCATCAGATTGATCGACGCATCTTCGCGGACCGAATAGTTTCCGAGATGGGGATCGCCGTGGATCGTGCCGTAGTAATAGAACGGCACGTACCACGCGCGGAACATGTTCTCCGCGACGCGGTTGCGGGTTTCCTGATCGGCATCGACCCAGTCCATCATCCGCGTGCCGTCGAGCCAGCTCATCGTCAGCAGGCGGTCGGTCGACAGGTCGGGCACGGGCTCGGGCACATGGACGCCCGCCTCGTTCGACAGCATGTCGCGATACAGATCGATATGCTTGCGTTCGAGGACGTAATCCAGCTCTTCGCGCAGCCGGTCTGACACTTCGCGGTGTATCTCGCTCGCGTTCACCGCCTTGTCGTAACGGTGATACAGCGAAAAGACGATGCGCAGCTGTTTGAGGTCAGCCTCGACCGCCGATTTCATATCCGGGTATTGCAGCTTGCAGGCAAGGTCGCGCCCGTCGTGATGAACCGCCTTGTGCACCTGGCCGAGCGATGCCGCGGCGGCGGCTTCACGCTCGAACGATTCGTACTTGTCCTGCCAGTCAGGCCCGAGTTCGGTGGCCATCCGACGGCGGACAAACAACCAGCCCATCGGCGGCGCATTGGATTGCAGTTCCGCGAGTTCCTCGACGTATTCCTCGGGCAGCATGTCGGGAACCGTCGACATGATCTGGGCGACTTTCATCAACGGGCCCTTCAGCCCGCCCAGCGCCTGTTTCAAGTCCTCTGCATGCTTGCCCTTGTCGAGGGTCATGCCGAGATAGCGTTCGCCGGCAACACGCGCTGCCAACCCGCCAACGGCGCGGCCAACCTTGGCATAGCGCTTTGCGCGTCCGCCGAGGCTGTTATTTTCGCCGGAATCAGCCATGCAAGGCCCTCATCAATCCATTGCCTCCAGCTCATCGATCAGGCCGCTGACGACGCTGATACCCTTCTGCCAGAACGCGGGGTCCGACGCATCGAGCCCGAACGGCGCCAATAGTTCAGTGTGGCGTAACGTGCCGCCGGCACGCAGCATATCCAGATACTTGTCGGCAAAACCGTCTTCCGCCTGTTCGTAGACCGCATACAGGGAGTTCACCAGGCAATCGCCGAACGCATAGGCATAGACGTAGAACGGCGAATGGATGAAATGGGGGATATAGGTCCAGTACCAGCGGTAATTATCATCGAAACGGATTGCCGGGCCGAGGCTCTCGGTCTGCACGCCCATCCAGATATCGCAGATATCCTCCGCCGTCAGTTCGCCTTCACGCCGTGCCGTATGGACCCGCAGTTCGAAATTAAAAAACGCGATCTGGCGGACCACCGTGTTGAGCATGTCCTCGACCTTGCCGGCAAGCATCACCTTGCGCTTCGCCGGATCATCCTGCGATCGCAGCATACGCCGGAAGGTCAGCATTTCGCCGAACACGGATGCCGTCTCCGCCAGGGTCAGCGGGGTATCCGCCATCAGGTTGCCCTGCGGCGCCGCAAGCACCTGGTGACAGCCATGGCCAAGCTCATGCGCCAGTGTCATCACGTCGCGGGTTTTGCCCTGGTAGTTCAGCAGCAGGTAGGGATGTGCCGAGGGCACGGTCGGATGGGCAAAGGCACCCGAAGACTTGCCCTCGCGAACCGGTGCATCGATCCACGCGTTATCGAAGAACTGTTTGCCGATCTCGGCAAGATCGGTGGAAAAATCGCCATAGGCGGTCAGGACGGTCTCCGTCGCCTGGGCCCAGGGAATGATGCTGTTATCTGCATCGGGCAGTGGCGCATTCCGGTCCCAGTGATCGAGCTGTTCCTTTCCGAACCACTTCGCCTTCATCGCGTAATACCGGTGCGACAGGGTTGGATAGGCACCCTGAACAGCCTTGTTCAGCGCATCGACGACCTCGTCTTCAACCTGGTTGGCGAGGTTGCGCGAGGATTCAGGGCGCGCAAAGTGGCGCCACTTGTCCTCGATTTCCTTGTCCTTCGCCAGCGTATTGGTGATCAGCGAAAACGTGCGGGCGTGTTTCTGCAATTCCTGACCCAGGGTTTCGGACGCTTTCTTGCGCACGCCCTCATCCGGGTTCGACAGCATGTTCATCACCTCTTCCGAGGTGATCTTCCCGCCTTCATGATCGAACCGCATATCGGCCATGGTCTCGTCGAACAAGCGGTTCCAGGCAGAACGGCCGGCGACCCGCTTGTCGTGCAGCAGGCGTTCAATTTCCTCATCCAGCTGATGGGGACGGAACAGCCGCGCATCGTCGACCCAGGGTTTGTATCTGCCTGATTCAGCAGCTTTCAGCTGTTTGGCGAGTACCTTGTCGTCTATTTCGTTGAGCTCCAGCGCAAAAAACAGCACATGGGCCGAGATGTCATTCACCCGCTCCTGCATGGTCTGGTAAAAGCGCCCCACATCAGGGTCCGACACATTGCCAGCATAAACCAGCTGCGCATAGGACATGATACGACCCATGATCTCGTCGATGGCCTCGTATTCCGCAATGGCGGCGCCCAGTGCCTTGCCGCTCAACCCGGACAGCTTGCCCTTGTAGCTGCCCGAGAAAGCCGCGGCGTCCTTCGCCACGCGATCAAGGTCTGCGTTCAGTTCCGGGCTGTCATTGCCGGGATAGAGATCGGTTAAATCCCATACAGGCAACGTGCCCAAAATCCGGTCTTCAGGGGCTTTATCAGCGTTGTTAGCAGGTGCGGTTGTCATGTCTGGTTCCCTTTCGCTCCCCACGATATAAGTTGTCCCAAGCAATACGCCAACCGGGTGACCAATGGATTACGACGTTTGTACAAGCCTGCCGGCCATGTTTTTCGCCAATACGGCTGAAATCGGCGATCGCGGATTTCTGTGGGAGCGATGCGACGGCGCGTGGAAGCCAGTCAGCGGCGCCCAGGCCCGCAGCGATGCCGCCGCCCTGAGCAACGCGCTCAAATCGCTCGGCGTCGTCAAGGGAGACCGGATCGCGCTGATATCGGAGAACCGCCCGGAATGGCTGATTGCCGATATCGGCATCATGGCCGCCGGCGCCATTTCCGTCCCGGCCTATGTCACCAACCAGGTGAGCGATCATCTCCATATCCTGGGCGATAGCGGCGCAAAGGGCGCGATCGTGTCCGGCCCCGCCCTCGCCCGGAACCTGCTGCCAGCCGCACGGGAAGCAGGCCTCGACTTCATCATTACGATGGCGCCGCTTGACGGCGATATGGGTGGCCCGGCAATTCACCTGTGGTCGGACCTGCTCGGCGCACAGGACGGAACAGCCCCCGCAACCCCTGACCTATCGGCAATATCGCGTACTGACACCGCCTGCCTCATCTATACATCCGGTACCGGCGGCACACCCAAGGGCGTGATGCTGAGCCACGGGGCAATCCTGTCAAACTGCAAGGGCGCCTATCATCTGCTGCTCGGCTTCGGACTGGACGACGAAGTGTTCCTGTCCTTCCTGCCGCTATCGCACTCCTATGAGCACACAGCAGGCCTGATGTTCCCGCTGTCGATCAACGCTGAAATCTATTACGCCGAATCCATCGACAAGCTTGCCGCCAATATGGAAGAGGTCAAACCGACCATCATGACGGCGGTCCCGCGTCTGTATGAAACCATGTACGGAAAAATTATCCGCGGCGTACAGCAAAAGGGCGGGTTGTCCGAAAAACTGTTTATGAAAGCGGTGGCGACCGGCAGGAAGAAATATGAAGGCACGCGGCTGTCGCTCGGCGAAAGCCTGATCGACCCGGTTCTGACAAAACTTGTCCGCAAGAAAGTCGCGGGCCGGTTCGGCGGCCGCCTGAAAGCCATGGTCTCCGGCGGGGCGCCGCTGAATTACGAGGTCGGCGTGTTCTTCAAGGCGCTCGATGTCGAACTGCTGCAGGGCTATGGCCAGACCGAATCCGCACCAATCATCAGCTGCAACCCGCCGGCCAATAACAAGATGCGCACCGTCGGGCCGCCCTTCGTCGATATCGACCTGAAGATCGCCGATGACGGCGAAATTCTCGTCCGCGGCGAACTGGTGATGCAGGGTTACTGGAACAACCCCGAGGCCACCGCCGAGGCTATCAGCGACGGCTGGCTCCATACCGGCGATATCGGCGAGCTCGACGAACACGGCCACTTGAAAATCACCGACCGCAAGAAAGACATCATCGTCAATTCCGGCGGCGATAACATTGCGCCGCAGCGGATAGAGGGTTTTCTGGAACTTCAGCCCGAGATCGCCCAGTCGATGGTCTATGGCGACAGAAAACCCAATATCGTCGCCTTGATCGTGCCGCAACAGGAATTCGCATCCGATTGGGCAAAGGCGAACGGCAAAAAACCGGACATGGCGGCACTGGTCGAGGATGCGGATTTCCGCAAAGCAATTTCCGCCGCAATCGACAGGGTAAACACCGACATGTCGGTCATCGAACGCGTCCGCAAATTTATCCTGACGGCGGAACCGTTCACCACCGATAACGGCATGATGACCCCGTCGATGAAAATCCGCCGTCACGTGATCCGCGAGAATTTCGGCGACGCGCTGGAGGCTTTGTATACGCGGTGACGGCCATGCACCTGTGACAAATTTTAGACTTTTCGAAGAATTGCATAGATGATTCCCGTTTACCCCTATCTATAGAGGGTAAATTCAGTGGCCATCCGCCGGTCCCATTGCCTAGACTGTCCCGCCAAGGAGTAAGAACGTTGATCAGCATTCCATCAAAAATCCGCAGCACCGTCGCCATTGCCCTTATAAGCCTGCTGGCCGCCTGCACGCAGCCCACCGGTCTCGTAAATGTGGCGTCTTCACCCGCCGAAGACCGATCGTTTGAGACCCTCAGCGCCGACACCGCGATCACGTTCGATATCAATGAAATTCTGCTCGGCGAGAAATACCGGGACCTGTTCGCCGAGATTTCAACCGATGCCTATGAGCGGGTCGTCCTGCTCACCGGTACCGTGAAGTTCGCCCAGAACAAGCAGCGCGCAACAGACCTTGTGCGCGGCGTGAAAGGTGTCAAACGAATCGTAAACGAATTACAGGTCACAAACGATTACGGCATCGGCGCCGCGGCAAACGATCTCTGGATCGAAACCAAGCTGAAGGTCCTGCTGCTCGGGACCAAGGATATTCGGTCGATCAATTACCGGTGGCGGTCCGTCAATGGCACGGTCTACGTCATCGGTGCCGCCCGGTCGCAGCAGGAAATGAACACGGTTCTCGACGTGATCCGCAAGACCGACCGGGTGAAGAAAGTCATCAATCACGCCTGGGTGCGTCCACCCAAGGCGCAATAACCGATACACACACGAACACCAGAGGGAATGCAGAAATGGCGGATACGGAAACAGCGCTGATCGTCGGCGCGGGACAGGGGCTCAGCGCCTCCTTGGCGAGGCTTTTCACGGCGGAAGGCATGAATGTCGCAATCGCGGCCCGCAATACCGAAAAGCTTGCGGGGCTGTGCGATGAGACCGGTGCGAAAGCCTATGCCTGCGACGCCGTCGATGCCGCACAGGTCAACGCGCTTTTCACCGCCGTAACCGCCGACATGGGCGCACCTGATGTTGTTGTCTACAACGCATCCAACCGCGCCCGGGGCCCAATCCAGGAGCTGGACCCGGAAGCGGTACGCACCGCGATCGAAATCAGCTGTTTCGGTGGCTTCCTTGTCGCCCAGGCTGCCGCCAAACAGATGATCGGCCGCAAACAGGGCACCATTCTGCTGACTGGCGCCTCCGCCAGTGTAAAGGGCTATCCGAATTCATCCTCCTTCGCGATGGGCAAGTTCGGCCTGCGCGGCCTGGCACAATCGCTCGCGCGCGAATTGCAGCCGCAGAATATCCACGTCGCCCATTTCGTGATCGATGGCGGTATCCTGCAGGGCCCGGGCGACACCCGTGCGGCAGAACGCGGCGAAGACGCCATGCTGCTGCCCGACGAAATCGCCAAGGATTACCTCCACGTCCATCGTCAGCACCGGTCGTCCTGGACGTGGGAGATCGAACTTCGCCCCTGGCTCGAGAAGTTCTGAGAAACAAAAAAAGGCCGGTCAATGACCGGCCTTTTTTAAGGGTTCGCTACTGGGAGATCACTCGGCGGCAAGTGGCCGTTCGAGCATACCCAGCGCGGAAAGATACGTATCGAGCAGGAATTCGGCTTCCTGACGGTCGTTTTCTTCCATTTTGCGCAGGCTGATCACCTTGCGCATTGTCTTTACGTCAAAACCGGTGCCCTTGGCCTCGGAATAGACTTCCTTGATATCAGCCATCAGGGCCGCTTTTTCCTCTTCGAGACGCTCAATCCGCTCGATAAAGGATTTCAGCCGATCCTGCGCTACCGGGCCACCTTCAGCCATTAGAACTCTCCCACTCTGTCCCGTTAAATATGGGAAGGACTGTAGGAGGCCGCCTGCGAATCAGGAAGAAACGCGCGCCTCAGGTTATCCACAGAAGCGCATTTTTCGGGGGAAAACTCTCATTTTTCCGCGAAAATCCCGAATTAATGCCCCTTGTTCGACTCGGCAAACTGGGCCTTCTGTTCCGGGCTTGCTTCCGCCTGGTACTTGTCGCGCCATTCGCCGAACGGCATGCCGTAAACGATTTCACGCGCAGCATCCTTGTCCATATCCATGCCTTTTTCATTCGCGGCTTCCTGGTACCAGCGGCTGAGGCAGTTACGGCAGAACCCTGACAGATTCATCAGGTCTATATTCTGAACATCTGTGCGCTCACGCAGGTGATCGACGAGGCTGCGGAAAGCGGCAGCTTCAAGTTCGATGCGGGTCTGGTCATCCATGATGTTTTCCTCCGTTCAGTGTGTGTCGTTGATATAGGGCGGATCGCCCCGACATGCAAAACAGCATTCAGGCGTTGGTCGCGCTGCCGACAGCGGATATAAGGCGATACCATGGCCCTGTCCTCACCCTCCGCCGAAGCCCGTCTGCGCACCGAACGTATCGCAATCCTCGCCCTGTTCGTCGGCGCGGTCACCATTGCCTTTGCGCCGATCCTTGTCCGGCTGAGCGAGGTTGGACCATCTGCCACCGGCTTTCACCGTTTTCTGCTGGCGATCCCGCTTTACTGGGCGATGGCCGCGACCCTGCCCCGCGCAACCGTTGCAGAAGGGTCGGAACGTCCGACATCTGTACGCGATTTCGTCCTGATTTCCATGGCAGGCGTCTATCTCGCGGCGGATGTTGCAGTCTGGCACTACTCAATTCAGATGACGACGGTGGCGAATTCGACCCTGCTGGCCAATGTGGCGCCGGTGTTCGTTGTCCTGGCCGGCTGGATTCTGTTCGGAACCCGGGTAACCGGCACCTACATGATCGGGCTTGCCGCTGCGATGACCGGCGTGTTCATCCTGTCGCGCGCAAGCCTGTCTCTCAGCGAAGAACATTTCATCGGCGACCTGCTCGGCGTCCTGACCGCCGTGTTCTACGCGGCGTACCAAATGTCGGTCGAACGCCTCCGCAAGCGGTTCTCGACCGTGACCATCATGAAATACGCGATTCCCGCCAGCGCGCTGATCATGCTGCCCGTCGCCCTGGCAAGCGGCGACGACCTGCTGCCGGTCACACTCGCCGGCTGGGGTTTCCTGATTGCACTGGCAGCCGGGCCGCAGGTATTCGGGCAGGGACTGATCGCCTGGGCGCTGGCGCATTTGCCCGTCGCCTTTGCCTCGGTCAGCCTGCTGGTCCAGCCGGTGACGGCGGCCCTCGTCGCATGGGCCCTGTTCGGCGAACAGATCGGCGCCCAGCAGGCGGTCGGCGGGGTAATTGTGCTCGCCGGAATCATGCTGGCGCGGCGTGGGAGTATCCGGCGATGAGCGTCCGGCCGGAGCGTGAGACCCTGCGCAAACTGTTCGACGCCGCCGTAAATGCGGCCGACCCGGCCATGGTCCTGTCGCCGCACCTGCCCGCCCCGCCGAGGGGCCGCACACTGATTCTGGCTGCAGGCAAGGCTGCCGCATCAATGGCGCACGCGGTCGAACAGTACTGGCCGGGTGATCTGACCGGGCTGGCGGTCACCCGCTACGGACATGGCATGGACTGCGCCCGGATCGAGGTGATCGAGGCGGGGCACCCGTTACCGGATGCCGCAGGCCGCGCGGCGGCGGCGCGTTTTCTGGAACAGGCAAACAACCTGACGGAAAACGATCTGTTGCTCTGTCTTATGTCCGGTGGCGCATCCGCGCTGCTGGTCGAACCGGCAGACGGCCTGTCACTGGATGAGAAACAGGCCATCAGCCGCGCATTGCTGCATTCCGGCGCCCCGATCGACGAAATGAACTGTGTCCGCAAACACCTGTCGGCGATCAAGGGCGGGCGTCTTGCGGCGGCAGCTTACCCGGCACGGGTGGTAACGCTCGCGATTTCCGACGTCCCCGGCGATGACCCCGCCGTCATCGGATCAGGCCCGACCGTAGGCGATCCGACAACCTGCGCCGACGCTGTTGCCATCGCGGTGCGGCGCGGGATCCACCTTCCTGAAACGGCGGCCTCGGCACTATCAAGCGGTAGGTGGGAATCGATCAAACCCGGGGACCCGGTACTCGCGAGTACTGACTTCCGGATGATCGCGCGGCCGTCAGACGCCCAGACCGCCGCTGCCGATACGGCCCGGAAAGCAGGCCTGTCCCCCACCCTGCTGGGCGACGACCTGGAAGGCGAAGCCCGCGATGTGGGCGCCGATCACGCCCGGCGCGCCCTTGATATGGACAGGGGAGTCCTGATCTCCGGTGGAGAAACCACGGTCACGGTGGAGGCCTCTGCAGGACCACCCGGCCGCGGCGGCCGCAACTGCGAGTACCTTCTGGCATTGGCGATCGCCCTGAATGGCGCGGCCGGTATTCATGCACTGGCCTGCGATACAGACGGGATCGACGGCACGGAAGAGGCAGCGGGCGCGCATATCGGACCGGATACGCTTGCCCGTGCGGCGGCACTCGGCCTTGATGCGCATGCCATGTTGCAAGGCCATGACAGCTACACGTTTTTCGACCGTCTCGGCGACCTGGTCATCACCGGGCCAACCCGCACAAACGTAAACGATTTTCGCGCAATTCTTGTGACGGGCTGATCGCTGGTAGCGAAGTCGAGTCTGCTGTTCTATAAATCAGTCATGAAACGAAATCGTCGTGCAAAAATAGTTGCTACGCTGGGCCCCGCGACCAATAGCGCCGCGGAAATCGAAAGACTGTTCAAAACGGGCGCCGATGTATTCCGGCTGAACTTCAGCCATGGCGCACATGCCGAGCACAAGGCCCGCCTCGACGCCATCCGAGCTGCTGAAAAAAAGTTCGATCGCCCTATCGCTGTTCTGGCCGACCTCCAGGGGCCGAAGCTGCGGGTAGGCACCATGGCAGAGGGCGGTGCCCTGCTCGAACAGGGACAGGCGTTCCGTCTCGACCTTGACGATGCAACAGGCGACAGCACGCGCGCACCCTTACCGCACCCGGAAATATTCGCGGCGCTGAAGGAAGGCACCGAACTGCTATTGGATGACGGCAAAATCCGCTTGCGCGTTACCGAAGCAGGCGACGGGTTTGCCGAAACAGTGGTCGAAGCCGGCGGTCGCCTGAGCGACCGAAAGGGTGTGAACGTGCCGAAGGCAGTTCTGCCGCTCGGTGCCATGACAGACAAAGACCGCCGCGACCTCGACTTCGCGTTGTCGATCGGCGTCGACTGGGTCGCGCTGTCCTTCGTTCAGCGACCGGAAGACGTGGCGGAGGCCCGGAAGATTATCCAGGGCCGCGCCGCTGTCCTGTCAAAACTGGAGAAGCCCGCCGCAATCGACCGGCTTGATGAAATCATAACCCTGTCGGACGCCATCATGGTGGCGCGCGGGGATCTCGGCGTCGAACTGCCGCCGGAAGACGTCCCCAGCCTTCAGAAACACATTGTCCGAAAATGCCGGGAGGCCGGGAAACCGGTCGTCGTTGCAACACAGATGCTGGAATCGATGATCTCGTCTCCGGCGCCGACACGTGCCGAGGCCTCGGATGTCGCCACCGCGATATATGACGGTGCCGATGCAGTGATGCTATCAGCCGAAACCGCCGCCGGAGAATATCCGTTCGAGGCGGTTGCGATCATGGCCCGGATCATTGCCCGGGTAGAACGCGATGAAGCCTATCGCGCGATTATGGAAACAAGCCATCCTGACCCGGAACACACCGCGCCGGATGCTATTACCGCTGCCGCCCGGCAGGTCGCTGAAACCATCGGCGCTGCCGTTATCGTTACCTATACGACATCCGGCTCAACGACGCTGCGGGCGGCGCGCGAACGCCCCGTGGTACCTATTCTCTGCCTGACCGAAAGCACGGAAACCGCACGGCGCCTTGTGCTCGCCTGGGGTGTCCATGGCGTAATTACCCGGGATGTCCGCAATTTCTCAGATATGATCGACAAGGCCTGCCGCATCGCGCTCAGCGAAGAGCTCGCCCATAAAGGCGACCGGCTTGTCGTGACCGCCGGTGTGCCTTTCGGCACGCCCGGCGCAACGAACATTCTGCGGATCGCCTGGGTCGGAGACTAGATTCCCTTACCGCGAATTTTTTCGCGCAGATCGCGAATATGGGTGTCCGCACCCGGCATATTCGGATGCACCCGCAGAGCGGCCTCAAACGCCGACAACGCTTCCCGCTCGCGATCGAGCGAAAGGTTGATCAGGGCGAGGCCGGACAGCGCCCCGAAATGCCGGGGTTCCAGCGCGAGAGTTTTCTGAATATCGATCACTGCCGCATCGAACCGGCCAAGCAGATAATGCGCGGTCGCGCGCTTGTTCCAGCCCTCGGCAAAATCGGGGAGCGCATCGATCACGCTGGTGAAATATTCTACTGCCGTTTCGTTATCGTTCCGCCCCATTGCCTGCAGACCGCGCAGCATATCGGCATCCACGGCGCCGTTGCCCGACAATAGCCAGATTTTCCAGATCGTCTGTTCGATCGGTTCTGCGTCTTCGGTGCTCTCCGCGTTCGCCAGTTCGACGAAAAGCGCATCAAGACGCGGGTCGTTCTGCGCACCCTGCACCGGCACGGCAAAAGTAAGGGTCGCGGCTGTAGCGAGCCATTGCATGAAGTTTCTCATTGCGCGTCCGTCGTCTTTTCCCGTGTCCCGAACAGCACGCTATTCCAGCCCCCGGGGTGCAGGGCCGCCGGTCGCCCAATCGAGCAGTTCCACCGTATGGACCACCGGCGCTTCCACGGCATCCTGCAGCTGCATCATGCAGCCGAGGTTCCCGGTCGCGATCACATCGGGCGCCGTCCGGGCAATATTCCCGGCCTTACGATCACGCAACTGGTTCGCGATCTCCGGCTGAAGCATGTTGTAGGTGCCCGCCGAACCGCAGCACAGATGGGATTCGCGGGGTTCAGCGACAGTAAATCCGGCCTCCGCCAGAAGGGCTTTGGGCGCGGTTGTCACCTTCTGGCCATGCTGGAGAGAACACGCACTGTGATAGGTGACGTTTAACTTCGCTGGCAAATCCGCTGCGTCGTTGCCATCCGGCATCCCCGTTTCGGCCAGAAATTCGGAAATATCCAGCGTCAGCGCGCTGATACCCGCCGCCGCATCCGCCAGGTCGGCGTCGTTGCGCAGCATGAAGCCGTAATCCTTTATCGTGGTCCCACAGCCCGAGGCGTTGACGATAATCGCGTCGATCGGTTCCGACTCGTTTTCACGTGTCCATGCGCGGACATTGGCACGGACGGAATCGAATGCCTGGTCTTCCTTGCCCAGATGATGGGTCAGCGCGCCACAGCAGCCCGACCCGTCGGCAATAACCACCTCATGCCCCAGCCGGGTCAGCAGACGCACCGTGGCGTCATTGATCCGTGCTGCAAGCACCTGCTGCACACAACCGGGCATCAGAAGCACCCGCTTTTTCCGCTCGCCGTCAGCCGGCCAGACAGTCCGCCCTTCCGGCAACGGTGACGACATCGGACCGGATGGCGCAAGCACCAGCATCGCCCGTAGCCGGGCAGGCATGACCGGCGCGAACAGCTTACCGACGGCGGCAACCCGCATCAGCGCCCTGAACCGCCGCGGATACGGCATCACCGCCGCCAGCATTCCCCGGACAACGCGGTCAAAAAACGGTCGCTTGTAAGTTTCCTCTATATGCGCCCGGGCATGATCAACCAGGTGCATATAGTTTACCCCCGACGGGCAGGTCGTCATGCAGGACAAACAGGACAGGCACCGGTCGACATGTTTCACGACTTTCTCGCTGGCCGGCCGGGCGTTCTCCAGCATGTCCTTGATCAGGTAGATACGCCCGCGCGGCGAATCCAGTTCGTCACCGAGCAGCGCATATGTCGGGCAGGTCGCCGTGCAGAACCCGCAGTGAACACAGGCGCGCAGAATTTTCTCGGATTCGGCGGTTGCCGGATCGGCTAGCTGAGCGAGGCTGAATTTCGTTTCCATGCTCAGATACCGTTGAACATCCGACCGGGATTGAGAATTCCCCCGGGATCGAAGGCTTCCTTGATATTCCGCGTCAGCCGCTCGACTCCTGCCGCCTCGGGGTGGAACACCGGTTCGACGATACGCTGGTCGTGCCGGGCGCGCACCAACAGGGCATGACCGCCGGTTTTCACCATTGCCCGCCGGATAACATACGAGCCCGCATCCATCATTCCTGATACACGTGCCCAGATCAGCCCGCCGCCCCAATCGACGAAGGCCTCAAGCTCCATGCCGGTACCAAGACGCTCAAGCAGGCCGGGCGCGGCAGCGGGCGGCACGGAAATCCGCCAGATGGCGTCATCTCCGTTATCAGGATCCTCACCAAGAAGCCGGACGTCGCGGATCTCGTCCCACAGCCTGACCGAGTTATGGGTGTGCAGTTCCTCTATCTCGCCGAATTCTGACAATTCATCGCGCAAGGCAATGCACCTTGCGTCGACGGAGCTGCCGATACCTTCGACACGCACCGCTGCCAGCGCCTCATGCGCCGCCGAAACGTAGGATACGCCGGACCGGGCCGCTGCGGGTGCCGGCAGCCAGGCCGCCGCTGATACATCGTGCGGGCTGGAAAGTGCGCGGGTCATCGCACCAATCGCCGTTGTCGCATCCGCGCATGAAACAAGAACCGTCCGTGTTTTTTCCGGTGCAGGCAGAACCTTTACCGTGACCTCTGTCATCACGCCGAGGGTCCCCCAGGATCCCGCCATCAGTTTGCACAAGTCGTAACCGGTAACGTTCTTCACAACGCGCCCGCCCGATTTGAACACTTCGCCCCGGCCTGAAACCGCCACGACACCCAGAAAATGATCCCGTGCCGCCCCCGCCTTGACGCGCCGCGGACCGGCCAGATTTCCGGCAACGATGCCGCCGATTGTCCCCTCATCCGCCGCACCGCCCAGAAGAGGGCCGTAATCGGGTGGCTCGAAAGCGAGCATCTGGCCATGCTGTTCGAGCTGCAACCTGAGCTGTTTCATCGGGGTGCCAGGTCCGGCACGCAGCACCAGTTCATCCGGCTCATACAGCGACACGCCGGAGAGTTGGGCCGTGCTGAGCACGTAATTCAGATCGACGGGCCGGCCAATCTCCCGTTTCGAGCCGTTCCCGGCAATTTCGAGCGGGGTTTTACTGGCAAGGGCGTCAGCGACTATGGCGCGTACGTCGTCTGTTGTTGCAGGGTCGAACTTTTCAGCCATGTCTACCGTCAGAAGCGGGGAATATCGGGGAAGCGGGTCTGGCCGCTATGAATATGTACACGTCCGAGCTCGGCACAGCGATGCAGTGTCGGGAAAACCTTGCCCGGATTTAACTGCTGGGTGGGATCGAACGCACATTTGACCCGCTGTTGCTGGTTCAAATCCACCTCGTTGAACATCTCACCCATCAGATCGCGTTTCTCCACACCAACGCCGTGCTCGCCGGTCAGTACGCCGCCAACCTCGACGCAAAGCCTCAGGATATCTGATCCGAATTCTTCGGCCTTTTCCAGTTCGCCCGGCTTGTTGGCATCATACAGGATCAACGGGTGCAGGTTGCCATCCCCCGCATGAAACACATTGGCGACGCGCAGGTCGTAGTGTCCTGACAGTTCATTCATCCGCGTCAGGACTTCGGAGAGCCGGTGACGCGGGATCGTGCCGTCCATGCAGTAGTAATCGGGCGATATTCGGCCCACAGCCGGGAAAGCCGCTTTCCGGCCTGCCCAGAAATTATCACGCTCGGCTTCCGACGTACTGATACGCACGGAATCTGCGTGGTTTTCGCGCGCGATCGCCTCGACCCGGACAATCAGCTCATCGACCTCCACTTCCGGTCCGTCCAGTTCAACGATCAGCAAGGCTTCGGCATCAAGCGGATAGCCCGCATTCACGAATGCTTCGGCCGCATGGATGGCCGGTTTATCCATCATTTCCATGCCGCCTGGAATGATACCCGCGCCGATGATCCGGGCGACGCAATCGCCAGCGGACTCGCTGGACGGAAAGCCGATCAGCAATGCCCGGGCCGTCGACGGTTTGCGGAGCATCCGCACCGTGACCTCGGTAATCACGCCAAGCAGCCCTTCGGACCCCGTCACGATACCGAGCAGGTCGTAGCCACCGGAATCAAGATACTTGCCGCCCAGACGGACAATTTCGCCATCCATCAGCACCATTTCGATACCGAGCAGGTTATTGGCGGTAAGCCCGTATTTCAGGCAGTGCACACCGCCCGAGTTCTCCGCCACATTGCCGCCGATCGAACACGCGATCTGGCTCGACGGATCGGGGGCGTAGTAAAAACCGTCCGCTTCCACCGCGTGGGTGATTGCAAGGTTGGTAACGCCGGGTTGCGCCGTGACACAGCGATTGTCGTAATCGATGTCGAGGATACGGTTGAACTTGCCGAGCCCGAGGGTAATGCCGTCTTCGAGGGGCAGCGCTCCGCCCGACAGAGACGTGCCGGCACCACGCGGGACGATCTTGATCCCGCTGCCATGGCAGTATTTGAGAATTTCAGCGACCTGCTGCGTCGTTTCCGGCAGCACCACGATCATCGGGAGCTGGCGATAGGCGGTCAGGCCATCGCATTCATAGGCGCGGAGTTCCTCTTCTTCGGCGATTACACCCTCGCCGGGGACGATCCTGCGCAGCGCAGCGATGATTTCGCCACGCCGGGAGATGACATCTCGATCTGGGTCGGGCATCCGCATGAAAAAAGCTCCGGTTTCTGCAGACTCAGTGTAGCCGAGAGCCCGACAAACGAAAACCGCGCCGGAAAGGCGCGGTCTGTCAGCCGGAAAGACCGGAATTCAGGCGAATATCAGCCCTGACGTGCCTTGAAACGCGGATTACGCTTATTGATCACGTAGGTGCGGCCCTTGCGGCGGATTACGCGGCAAAAGCGATCACGCTTTTTCGCGGATTTGAGCGAGTTGACGACTTTCATAGTTCTCTTCCTTAAACGCGTAGGCAGAAGTGTGTTCTCGATTGGTCGCGGAACTTAACGATGGCGCTCCGTCCTGTCAACGCAGGTTCTGGGTCACACTCGTCTTCTTGAAGGCGACAATTCGTCTCATTTCCAGCTCTTTGGCCGCATAGGCCTCGTTCCGGCGTTCCCAGGGATCGGTTTCATGCACAAGTGCCTCGGCGAGATCCGCATCGAGCTCTTTACCGGTTATCTTTTCTGCCATTTCAACCCAGGCGGCGCAGGCAAGGGCCGTATACTGCTCGGTTTCCTCGTTATTGACGCGGATCTCAAAATTGGATGATTCCAGCTTGTCGATAACCAGGCTCACCTCGCAGGGGAAAATTTCCCCGGGTTCCCCGTCAATGCTTGCACTCGCAAGCGCACCCGGCTCGGCTGCCGTGATGAAGCTCTCTGTAATCACGATGGGCTTGCCCGGTTTAACAGCCGCCAGCACGATCTCGAGGAAGGCTTCCTTGTCTTCAATGGAGATCAGCGTATCGCGCAGCAGGCAGCCATCATAGAAATCTGTCTTCAGTTCGAAAGTTGCGGGATTGAAGCCTTTCACGACAGCCTTTTTATCAAGCCCCTTCAGCATGGAGGCTTCAAGCGCCTGTTTCGCAAGATCGGCGTTCAGGTCAAACCCGTCCACATAGGAGCCGATTCTTTCGGCCACCGCGCAGGCACCGCCGCCGGGGCCAGATCCGATTTCAAGCATCGTATTCTCGGCCGTCAGCCCAAAAGGCTGTGCGAGATCAACAACGCTCTCTGGCGTCGCCGGAGAAATAAAACCGTCTCCCCAAATCAGCTGTGCCAGTTTCTGGCGCGCCGGCGACCATGTCGGAATATCCTCATCAGCCGCTTTGTCGCCGTCGCCTGCTGCTTCGGCTGAACCGCCGGACTCAGAACCGTCAACAACAACCGGGCCGAGTTCATACCCTTCCCACCAGGCATGCAGACGCTGCTTCAGCGAGTGTTTCGACCCGCCGGACTGTACTTCCTCTTCTTCGCCTGATTTTTTCAGGGCTAGCGCCACGCCATTATCCTTGTCCGCGAGCCAGCAAAGACGGCTCGAACTGCGCTAGCAGACTGACAGTACTTCTTTAAACAAGAGTTAAAGGTTACCTATTCGTTAACGTAGCGGAAAGCGAAGGAATCCCCGCTCGGGATGATGAAGCCGGCGGTCGGGTTCGGAAAATGCGACGGGATGATCGTGACATCTCGATCGGCATAGCGATCAAGGAATGCCTTCCGGGTCACCCGCGCAGCGGATTGGTCCGCACAGGCGACCGTGCTCCAGTCAGGGATATGACATTGGATCATGTGATGCATCATATCGCCACACAGAATGGCCTGTTCGCCGCCGGAAGTCACGTTCAGCCCGACCATCCCGGGCGTATGCCCCGGCAGCGGTTCCAGCGTCAGCCCGTCTTCAATCGCGTGATCCATATCGACGACCAGCTCGCGTTTCGCCTCCAGGATCGGCAGAACGCTGTCAGCAACGTAGTCGCCGGTGCGCGTCATCTGGTCCTGTTCGGATTGCTGCATCCAGAAGTCGAGCTCCTTTCGCGAGAAGATGTACTTCGCATTCGGAAAGGTCGGGACCCAGCGGCCGTCCTCCAGTTTCGTATTCCAGCCCACATGATCCACATGCATATGGGTACACAGCACAAAATCGATGTCTTCGGGCGTCACCCCGGCTGCACGGAAATTATCCATCCACGGGAAGACCTGATCGTTGAACATATCGCGGTTGCGGGGCTTGTGATTGCCGACGCAGGTGTCAACCAGAATGGTGTGGTGCGGCGTGCGGATCAGAAACGCCTGTATGTTGATGACTACCTTGCCGCTTACCGGATCGAAATGCCGCGGCACCATCCAGTCTTTGTGGCGTTCGATGGCCTGCGGATCCCAGTCGGGGAAAAATTCCGTCCCCCCCAGCATCGGCATTTCCATCTCGACTATGCGGGTGACGCTGATATCGCCGAAGCTGAAATCGAACATGGAAGCTACTCCGGCCGGCCCGGATTTACATGGCCGCAGGCGTCGCAGACCTGATTTTCGGGGTCTGCATAAAACGCCTCGAAGATCGGCGGCATATCGCGTTCGAGCACCTCGATATAGGCATCCTGGCGGAAAATCTGGTGATTACACTTCTCGCAGAACCACGCAAAACCATCCAGCGGGTCGTCTTTCTCGCGCCGGATCTCCGCGATCATGCCGACTGTGCCAGCGGGGCGCATCGGTGCATGGGGCACATAAGCCGGCAGCAGGAATACGTCACCTTCCTTGACCTCGACATCGCGCGCCTTGCCGTCCTCCTGGATGCGCAGCACGATATCGCCCTTGATCTGGTAGAAAAATTCCTCGAACGCATCGATATGGTAATCCGTCCGCTTATTGGGGCCGCCGACGACCGTGATCATCAGTTTCGAATCTTTCCACAGCGTCTCGCCGCCGACCGGCGGTTTCAGCTTATCGCCATTCTCGGAAATCCACTGCTGAATCTGGAACGGATTGGAATCGCTCATTATACTGCCTTTCAAATATTCGAAGCCTGACCGGAGCCGATTTTGTGGTCAGCGTAGACATTCACCGCGTCTTCGGCAAACCCGATCACGGCCACACGCAAGCACCGATTCCGACATCCCTCATACTGGCAATTCTGCGTGAAGCATGGCTAGATCAGGAAAATAGCAGGGAACATGTGACGTATGGAATTCGGTCTTAATTTTTTCCCGAGCTGTGCGCCGGAAGAGCGTTCGGCCGAAGATTACTGGGCGGACGCGCTGTATCTGTGCGGATTGATGGACGAGCTCGGCTATTCCCATGTCCGCACCGTCGAACATTACTTTCACCCATATGGTGGCTACAGCCCCAACCCGGTCGTATTCCTTGCCGCCGCCGCGCAGCGCTCAAAGAAGGCCAAAATGATTACCGGCGCGGTGCTGCCGGTCTTCAACAACCCGCTCAAAGTTGCCGGCGAACTTGGCATGCTGGACGCGATTTCGAACGGGCGGCTCGAGGCCGGGTTCGCCCGCGCCTTCCTGCCGAACGAGTTCGAAACATTCGGCATCGACATCGAGGAAAGCCGGGACCGCTATGAAGAAGGCGTCGAACAGATCCGGCTTCTGCTGGAGCAGGAAAACGTATCGTGTGAAGGCAAATTTCACAGCTTCAGCAATGTCACGTCCCTGCCCCGCCCGACCCAACAGCCGCGTCCGCCCTTCTGGGTGGCCGCCATGAGCACCAAGGCATCGTTCGAGTTCGCCGGCCGCAACGGCCATTACATCATGGGTATCCCGATGGGAGGCGGACTCATGGCCGAGCTGATCGGAACCTATCGAGAGGAATGGAAATCAGCCGGCCACCCGGGGGATGGCAAGATCATGCTGTCATTTTCGATGTGCGCGGATGAAGACGGCGAGGCTGCGCGGAACGCATTCCGCCCGCCGCTGAACGCTTACCTGGAACGCCTGGTGGATGCAGCATCTGGCTGGCTGAACGGCGCCAGCACCAAGGATTACAAGGGCTACGACAAGATGATCGCCTCGCTGAAGGACGACGATTTCGACAAACAGATGGATCGCGGTATCTGCTGGGCAGGGTCACCCGCCGAAGTCACCGACATGATCGCGGATTTCGACCGCCAGATCGGCGGATTCGATATCGCGTCGCTGCATGTCATGCCCCATGTAATGGAAGCATCCGTCGCGGAACGCTCGATGCGGCTGTTTTCAGAACACGTCATGCCGAAATTCCGGTAACCGACCGTCGGTCAGGATGACCCCACAGGGCATTGCGCCGCCCCGAAGATCGGGCCCTGGCGGTTATCCTGAACCAGCACGGCGCAGCCCTCGCCCTCGGCCAGCGCAAAATTCTTTACCGCAAACGAGGCCGGCTTGCCCGCCCATGTGCCGATCTTCTGGACCTCGGTGACGATATTGTGGCTGAGCAGGGCCTTGCCCTTGTTTTCACCGGACCGGACCCGGGTTTCCTTCGCTTTGATAAAGCGTATCAGCCAGACCGACCCGACCCCCTGCCCGGCGGCATCCAGTTCGACTTGCCGGACCTTGCCGGACGCCATCGTCACATTAATCCCGACGCTGTCACGACGGGCGCTTTCGGCTTCACGCATCGCGGACAGCACGGGAATCCGGCGTGAGCCGACGGCTTCCAGCTTTCCGTCGATCGCCATTTGCGGGGTATAGACATTCCCCGTGCCGCGGATGCGCTGGTTATAAATGCGCTGGCGCTGGGTATAGGCGGGCTTCGAAAACGGATCTTTCCACTTGCCGTCCCCGCCATGCACCAGGTCGTCCCAGTAGTCGACGTGAAATTCGAGCGCGATGACGGATTTCTGTTCGGAAAGGTCACCCAGGAATTTTTCCGCCGGCGGGCATGAATAGCAGCCCTGCGACGTGAACAACTCAACGACCACAGCGCCATTTCGATCACCGGCAGTGGCAGTGGAGACAGCAGCAATGGCGGACAGTATCAGCGCCAGGGCCGCGGGGATAAGCATGCGCATGTTTTTCATACGCCAAATATAAAAAACCGCCGCGCCCACACCAGTAAACTTCCGGTGAGGCGCGACGGCTGAAACGTGACCGCCCGTGAGGGCTGGCGTTATTTCTCGTTCTTGACCGGGTTCGACAGGATCCCGATTTTTTCAATTTCGATCTCGCAGGTATCGCCGTCCTTAAGGAAGATGGCGGGCTTGCGAACGAAACCGACACCGGCAGGCGTGCCCGTGAGGATCATATCGCCGGGCAGCAGTGTAAATACCTTGGCCAGTTCATGAACAAGGGTCTTGGTGTCGAAGATCATTTCGCGGGTGTTAGAATCCTGCAACACCTTGCCGTTGACGCGGCACTGCATGTTCAAACCCTTTGCACCGGCCGGCAGTTCGTCGGCGGTGACAAAGTCGGAACCGATCGAGCCGGTCGCATCGAAATTCTTACCCATGGCCCACTGCGAGGACTTCATCTGGTAATCGCGGATGGAGCCTTCATTAGCGACCGCATAACCGGCCACGTAATTGAGCGCTTCGCTTTTTTTGATGTTGCGGGCCTTCTTGCCGATAACGGCAACCAGCTCGGCTTCGTAGTCGAAATGCTTCGACAGTTTCGGCCGGATAATAGGCTGACCCTGCGGCACGAAGGACGTGGTGAAGCGGTTGAACACAACTGGATAAGTCGGAATTTTCAGACCGGCTTCTGCAGCGTGGTCCTTGTAGTTCAAACCAATGCAGATGATCTTGTTGGGTTCCTGGATAGGCGTCAGGTAGTTGACGCGCCCCTTCACGATTGCCTTCGCAGGCGCCTTTGCAGCGGCACGGCCGGCTTTCGCCATCGCGCCCTTGCCCTTGGCGAGGAGTTCCTTGAGATCGGTCGGCAGTGTCTTGTCGACCTTGGACAGATCGACCAGACCGGCATCAGTCCGGACGCCGAGTTTGGCTTTGCCATCTTTTTTGAAAGCGACGAAACGCATTTGTATCTCCCTGTTCTGGATTGCGTTGAAAAAATCGAGTGAGACGGACGGCGAAGCACCGCCCAGAAATCAAATCCGCGATGAAACTAACGGATCGCCACACCGGTTCAAGTTGTTTTGCTCTTTCTGCGAGCAGACTCTGTTTCGTACCATACCAATCTTATCGTCTTCATATGGCCGATTAAGTAATCACACATTTCAGTTCGTCTTGGCGAACGAACATTTTCGTGAATGCAAACGCCATCGCGACTCGCCCCGTCTATGGTCTTTGTGACGGGTGGTGTAGAACGATGGAGAGCCAATCGGAAGAAGTGCGATGACACGGGAAGACGATCATCCGGGAGACATTCCCTATACAGATCTGTGGGGGCGGCCCGGATTCCTGATCCGGCGTTTGCATCAGCTGCATGTCGCCGTGTTCCTGGAAGAGTGCGGCGATTTCGACGTTACACCCGTTCAGTACGCGGTGCTCAGCGTGCTCTATCGCGGCAAAGCGCTCGATCAGGTCTCGGTCGCCGCAGAAGTCGGGATCGACCGGAACAATGCCGCCGACGTCCTGCGCCGGCTTGAACGGCGAGGCTTCGTTGAACGCATCCCGAGCGAAACCGACAGGCGGGCGATGCTGAACGCGATCACCGAGGCGGGCTGCAAGTTCGTAGAAGATGCGCATGGTGCCATGGAACGCGCCCAGGACCGTTTTACCGGTAGCCTCGGCAAGCGCGACCGCGAACGGCTGATGGACCTGCTGCAGAAGGTCATGCTGGATAATAACGATTCCGGCCGTGCCCGGCTGAAGACGCACGACAATGAAGACTGAGGGAAACGTGCTGGTCTTCCCGATTGTTGAAATCACGTCATTCCATATGTCACCCCGGCCTTGTGCCAGGGTCCAGTTTTGCGCTGAAACACCTTCTGGGTCCGGGCACAAGTCCGGAATGACCGGCTGGATGAATCAGAAAAAGTGCGGATCAAAGACCCGCACCTTTTCAAACTTTCAGACGGCCAAAGCAGCCGCGATCTACTCGGCGGCAGCTTTCGGCGCGTCGGCTTCGATCGTGTCCATGTTATTGCGGTTCGTCGCAAACTTAGAATCGGCAGGTTCGTAGATCTCGTCCTTGATCTTGAAATACCCGTCGGCGTAATCCGCCTCGCTGGTCGGCACCATCTGGATCGAATCGAACGGACACACGTCCATGCACAGCTCGCAGCCGATGCACTTGTCGTTATGCACGTTGATCTTACCAGCGGGGTCCTGGGAGAGCGCTTCGTAGAAGCACATCTGGACACAGACATTGCAGGTCGGATTCTGACAGGTCTCGCCGTTTACTTCGGCGGTCACCCGGCTCATCGCGAACTGGTCGGAATAATCGGTCGCCGCCGCGTCCGAGGCGATACCGTACATGGACTCGATGTCCTTGTAGCCGTGTTCATCCATGAAGCGTTCGAGCCCACGGATGATATTAGGCAGCCATTTCATGCCCTTGACCATCAGCACGGAGCCGACTTCGACGATATTGGCGCCGGTCATGATGAACTCAACGACATCGCGGTGATCGAAAATGCCGTTCGAACCGGCGATCGGAATGCCGACTTCTTTGTAGATGTTATGGACGTAGCGCAGGCTGAGCGGCTTGGTCCACGTACCACCGATACCGGCAGTACCGCCGAGACGCGGCTTGGCAGTATCGATATCGACCGCAAACGCGGTGTAGCGGTTCGTCGCGGTCACCGCCGCCGCACCAGCTTCCTTGACCGCCTTGGCGATATCGACGGGCTTCGACTGGTCCGGCGTCAGCTTGACGACAACCGGAATATCAACCGCCTCGCAGACCGCCTGGGTAACGCTGAAGGCCACCTCCGGGTCCTGGCCGATCATCGAGCCACCATGCACACCGGGCATAAGCGCCGGATGCGGGCAGCCGAAATTCAGTTCGACCATCGGCAGGCCGCAATCCTCAATCGTGCGGCAGATATCGATCCAGCCCTGCACGTCCTTTGCCCCGGCGCTGCCGATCAGATGGGCATCGCGTTCACGGGCATAGGCACCGATTTCCTTCAGGTAGGGGATCCAGTCCTTATAATAGGTGCTGGAATAACCGGAGCGGCTGTAGAATTTAAAGTCTCGCGGCACCTTGCCCTTAATGATGTCGCCGCGGTCATTCATGATTGCGTATTTCGAGTTCATGGTGAGAACCGCCATATCGTCGATATCGGTCAACGTCTTGATGATCGCGCCCGCCGCACCGTAATCGAATGCCTGTTTCATCAGATCGGGGCTGTTCGTCGTTTCCAGCGATGCAATGACCACCGGGTTTTTGAACGGAACGCCGCAGAAATCCAGTTTCATATCGGCCATGTCTTATTCTCCTCTTTATCGGGCTCTCGGTGTCGTAAAGACGGCGCATTCGCCTCCGATGAACCTGTATTCTGCCGCCAAACCGCGGCAATTTCCAGCTATAATATGTAGTATACTACGTATTAAACTCTCTCTTCATACTCTCTACTCGGCTGCCACCATGGTGCCGCGCAGCGCCGCGGTCGCATTTGCATCGACGCTTTTGCCGTCTGCCGCCGCCACAACGCCATAGACATCGCGCATGGTCGCCTCGGAAATAATCTCATCGCGCCAGTCACGCAGAACGTTTGCCGGATCGCGGTCCAGCGCCGGGCCGTATCCGCCGCCGCCGGGTGACTGGGTCACGAAGCGGACATTCTCGGTCCGCCGCAAACCGTATTTCGGCGCATCCTCGGTTTCCCCGTTGCCGTGAACCAGATGCATATTGCCGGGCGCACCGGCCCCGCCGCCATTGATCCCATATCCTGTCTCGTAGTTCAGGCCTTCGCCGCGGAACGAATGGGTCGCAGGTGTCAGGATGTCGACTTCGTAATCGCAGCCGCTGCCGCCCCGGTACTTGCCGGCGCCCGCCGCATCGATGCGGAATTCCTGGCGATGGAACATCACCGGATAGAGCTGTTCATAGACTTCGACATTCGGCATCGTCAGCCCGCCGAGCGTGCAGACATGGCCGATCTGGTTGAACCCGTCGCGGCCTTCCACTGCGCCGGAACCGGCGGCCGCCGCCCCGTGATAAAACACATAGGGCTCGCCACCGTCTTCGCTACCGACCGAAATGCCGAAGACATTCTTCGCCCAGCCCGCGCAGCCGCGATCCGGGTCAGCCTGGGCCAACGCCTTCCAGACGGCATGGATGATTTCATGCGCAAAGAACACCGTGCACATCGTCGTTGGCGCGCCTTCGCGGGCGTTGATAATCGTCCCTTCGGGCGCGATCACGTCGACACAACGGAACGCGCCTTCATTATGCGGCAGGTGCGGATCGAGGAACGACGCAAGCGCCGTGAAGATCGCCGAATAGGTATTGCCAAGCGATGAATTCTTGAAGCCGCGTATCTGCGGGTCGGTGCCGGTGAAATCGACATTCATCTTGTCGCCGTCGATGGTCAGTTTCACGCGGACGGTCACATCACGGATCTCAAAGCAATCGTTATCGGACCGGTCTTCAGCCTCATACACGCCGTCGGGCAATTTCGCGATCTCTGCGCGGACCGACCGGTCTGCATGATCTAGCACACCGGTGAAATAGCCCATCGCCTCGTCAACGCCGAGTTCTTCGACCAGGGCCGCGACCCGTTCCATGCCGATACGTGTGGAACCAAGCATGGCACGCAGATCGCCGTCCTGCAGGTGCGGGGTGCGCGTGTTCAGCATCAGCATCTTCCACAGATCCTTGCGGACCTTGCCGGCCTCAACCAGTTTGAGCACCGGCAGGCGCACGCCTTCGGACCAGGCGTCGGTCGCGACAGGGTTATACGCACCGGCAGCGCCGCCGCCGATATCGGACTGATGCGCCCTGTTACAGGTGAGGCCGACCATTTTGCCGCCAACAAATACCGGGCGCGCGATCACCCAGTCGGGCAGATGGTTGCCACCCGCTTCCCACGGGTCGTTCAACAGGTAAACATCGCCTTCGGCCAGTTCGTCACCGAAATCACGCAGGATGGCGCGGACGCCGAACCCGCCGCTGCCGGTATGGATCGGAATCCCGTCGGCCTGGCTGACGACTTCGCCTGTCGGCCCCGCTATGAAACAGGAAAAATCATGCGCCTGGCTGAAGATCGGGCTACGCGCAGTGCGTACCATCACCCAGCCCATCTGGTGGGAGATGTGATCGAGACGGTTCTGGGTCAGTGCCAGGATAACCGGGTCGAGGGTTTTGGTTTCTGAACTCTGTGTCATCGGATCAGTCCTCCGTCTCGAAGTTGATGGTGTAATTATTCAACGCGTCGATCGACACCAGGTCACCTGGCCCGACCAGAATGGTCGTCGTCGCCTCTTCGATGATCGCCGGACCGGCAAAGGTCTGACCATGATGCAGGTCCGCCCCGCGATAGACGGGGGTGTCCAGGAACTCGCGCACCGATTCCGCGTAGACCGGACGGGTCTCGATCGGCTCGACCGGCTTGTCCACAGGATCGTATGTCGGGTCCTGCAACGGCGGCAGCTTGCCGATACCGACAACCCGCAGCTTGGCGACGTTGATCCGGCTTTCCGGATTCGTGTGGCCGAACTGGCGGTCGTATTCGCGTTCGAACGCGGCCCGGATTTCATCGGGTGTCGCATCAGGGGCGAGCGAAACACGTACGTCCCATTGCTGGCCTTCGTAATGCAGATCAAGCTCGTAGCCGAAGGTGGTATCTTCTTTCGAAAAACCTTCATCGCCGAGCGCGTCGAGCGCCTGTGCTTCAAGCTGGGCATAGCCTTCGGCAATGGCGGAGGCCGCATCGTCCCCCAGTTCACGCATCACCACATGGACAAAATCGCGCCGCACATCGGCATGCTGCATCCCGATAGCACAGAACGCACCGGCCTGACGGGGGATATAAACCGCCCGTGCGCCGAGCTTGCGCCCGACACTGGCACCATGCATCGGCCCGGCACCGCCACACGCGATCAGCATGAACCGGCCCGGATTGTAGCCGCGCTGGATACTGATGCGCTCGACCGCATGCAGCAGGTTCTGCTCGACGATGCGGATCAGACCCGCCGCCGCTTCCGTGCGTGAAATGCCGAGATCATTGGCGATTTCCGTATCGATAGCTTTCTCGGCCGCCGCCAGGTCGAGCGAAACCGACCCGCCCGCGTATGGCCCGGGCCGCATGCGCCCGAGCACCAGATGCGCGTCGGTCACCGTCGGGCGCGTGCCGCCATGACCATAGGCCGCAGGACCGGGACGCGCACCGGCGCCTTCGGGCCCGGCATACATCAGGCCCGCCGCATCGATACCGGCAATCGTGCCGCCGCCGGCGCCGACGGTATGAATATCAACCGACGGGGTGACCAGATCGTAATCGTTCACTGAAAGCGCGTCCGTAATCGCGACACGGCCTTCATGCATCAGCATCACGTCGCAGCTGGTACCGCCGATTTCCATGCTGACAAGATTGTCTTCACCGATCCCGGCGGCAAGGTGCTGCATCGCGCCGACACCGGCAGACGGGCCTGACAAAAGCAGGTTCACCGGCTGGCGGATAAGCTGGTCTAGAGACGCGGCGCCGCCATTCGACTGCAACATCAAAAGCTTGGTTTTCAGCCCCATGTCGATCAGCTTCTGCTGCAGTGCCGTCAGGTAGGACGCAACACGCGGCATGACATAAGCGTTCACCGCGGTGGTCGACGTGCGTTCGTATTCGCCCATCACCGGCACGATGTCGGACGATACCGAAATCCATTCGCAGATATTTTCTTCGCGCAGGATCTCGGCAACCGCGTCTTCATGGGCGGAATTGACGAAACTGTTAAGCAGGCTGACGGCGATGGATTCCACACCGTTATCGGCGAAAACCTTGCAGGCCGCGCGGACGTCATCAGGGTTGAGGGCCTCGACCTCCGAGCCGTCAGCGGCAATCCGTCCCGCAACCGGCTGGCGCAGGTAGCGTGGCACCAGCACCGGCGGATAGGGCGTGCGGTGATCCCACGGGTCCTTGCGCAGGCCACGGCGCGCTTCGAGGCTGTCGCGGAAACCCTTCGTGGTCAGCAGGCCGACCCGCGCGCCTTTGCCTTCCAGCAGCGTGTTGGTCGCAACGGTGGAACCGTGGAGGAAAAACTGGCAGTCACCAAGAAACTGATCCATCGGCTGATCGATCGCGGCGGCAGCCGTAATCAGCGCGTTAATCACACCTTCACCCGGATCAGACGGCACCGACGGCACCTTGAAGACTTCTGTGCGGCCGTCGCTATCGGCAATCACAAGATCGGTAAACGTACCGCCGACATCAACGCCGACGCGCCAGGGTGGTGACTGAATTGTTAGGGTCATGTGCGTGACGGTCCCGTCCGTTTTTCCAATTACGTAGTATACTCCCTTTATTTCGGGAGAGGGTCAATGGGTCAAATGTGACCGGGTTGCACTATACGTATTTTTCACCCGGTATATCCCCGCCTGTCATCCCGCCCACTGATCAGGTCCGGCGCGGGTCTGTGGCGGGAGTCCAT